>Ga0233423_10000017_pt1 | contig 121096 bp, 118 predicted proteins | sample Watercolumn_Mata_FD_180713 | JGI IMG/M metagenome (GOLD analysis project Ga0233423, IMG submission 180713) | Freshwater microbial communities from Lake Matano, South Sulawesi, Indonesia - Watercolumn_Matano_2014_112_MG | ecosystem: Environmental > Aquatic > Freshwater > Lake | place... | reverse complement strand
TATGGATATCCCTGGCTATGCCCGCTATATAAAATATTTCAAAAAAATCCATGGCAATAATTTTAGAGTTTTTCTTTTTGTTTTTGAAGGCAATGATTTTCCAGATGAAACTGTAGCAAAAAAAGAAGAGGACACTATCAAATCAAAAATTATTATTAATCTTAAGGAATTAGTAAGATATGTTAGAAATTATTTCACTCGGCTTAATTTATACAGATATTCCTATTCGCTGTTTACCGTAATATTCGCTGCTAATGATACGTCAGAACCTGTAATCATCGAAAATATACACGATCATAAAATTGGTTTTTTAAAAGTCTATGCTGATGTTACGCGACGTAAAAATTATAATCCTAATCAAGATATCAAAGAAGCTCTTAACTCTGTTAGAGATAGTCTTGAAATTATTTATTTTGTTCCAGATAAATATCGGGTTTATCATGAAATTGACAAGGAAAAAAAAGAGCCATTGCCCAATGCCCAATGGGATTATCTTAATGGAGTATGTCGCAAACTAAACATTAAATGCATAAACCTTACTGAGGATCTGATAAAAGAATCAAAGAGATTACTGAGGGAAGAGAATAAATTTACCTGGTGGAAGGACGACACCCATTGGAATAAATATGGTATCGCGGTGGGCGCCAGAGCGGTGGCCGAAGCCATTAGACAAAAGGAAGAGATCGCGAATAAATTCAGCAGTGCAAGTAAATAATTTAATAAAATTGCGTTGCGCTTGAGAAATCAGTTTCTTGAAAAAGCCGAGGGCCGGGAGCGAAGCTTCCGGCCTTTTTTTGCCATTTTTCTCTCCTGGCCAATGTTCATTCAAAAATCTTAGTTGAATTTTTCGGTGGGGCTTATCTCAGAATTGCCTCAAAAACCGCAGGTCGTTTTCGAAGAAGAGGCGGATGTCGTCAATGCCGTATTTGAGCATGGCGATGCGCTCGATGCCCAAGCCGAAGGCAAAGCCGGTATACTCCTCCGGGTCGTAGCCCACGGCCTCGAAGACCGCGGGATGCACCATGCCGGAGCCCAAAACCTCCAGCCAGCCGGTGGTCTTGCAGACCCGGCAGCCTTCCCCCCGGCAAATGACGCACTCGATGTCCACTTCGGCGCTGGGTTCGGTGAAGGGAAAATAGCTGGGCCTAAAGCGCACGCCCACCTCCGGGCCGAACATCTGGTGCACGAATTCGGTGAGCACCCCTTTCAGGTCCGCGAAGGTCACGCCTTTATCCACCAACAGCCCTTCCACCTGGTGAAACATGGGGGTGTGGGTGAGGTCGGAGTCCCGGCGGTAGACCCGGCCCGGGGCGATGACCCGCACCGGCGGCTGCCGTTGCTCCATGGTGCGGATCTGCATGGGGGAGGTGTGGGTGCGAAGCAGCACCCGGTCGTTGAAGTAAAAGGTGTCCTGCATGTCCCGGGCCGGATGGTCCGCGGGGATGTTCAAGGCCTCGAAGTTGTAGTAATCCAGCTCCACCTCCGGGCCTTCCACGGTCTCAAACCCCAGATGGAGAAAGATGTCGCAGACTTCCTGGTTGATTTGAGTAATAGGGTGAAGCCGGCCCCCGGGCAGGCGGCGGCCCGGCAGGGTGACGTCGATGGCTGGAGCCGCGGCCCGCATGGCCGCGTCTTTGAGCGCGGTCAAAGCCTGGGCCAGGGCTTCTTCCAGGGCCTGCTTCACCGTGTTGGCCTCCTGGCCCACCCGGCGGCGCGCCTCGGGCTCGAGTTGCCCCAGGCTGCGGAGGACCTGGGTCACGGCCCCTTTGCGGCCCAGAAATTTTACCCGCAGGCGCTCCAGGTCCGCGGCGCTCTGCGCGGCCTGGATTTCTTTGAGCCCTACTTCCTGGAGTTCCTGGATTTCCCGGTCTTGGAAAGTCATTTTCGAGTTGCCAGTTGCCAGTAGTCAGTAGTCAGATTCTCAGCAGCCAGGGTCTCTTATACTGCTCACTGCTTACTGCTTACTCCTTACACAGTCTGTTTGGAGAGTTCCGCTACCTTGGCAAAGCCCGAGGGATCGAACAGGGCCAAATCGGCCAACGCCTTCCGGTCCAGGTTGATCTGGGCCTTTTTCAGGCCGCCGATGAACTTGCTGTAGGACATCCCTAAGGGCCGCAGGGCCGCGTTGATGCGGACAATCCACAGGGCGCGGAATTCCCGTTTACGCACCTTGCGGTCCCGGTAGGCAAACGTCAGGGCTTTTTCCACGGCTTCCCGGGCGGAGCGGTAGAGGCGGCGCCGGCCGCTGCGGTAGCCGCTGGCCATGCTAAGAAATTTCTTGCGCCGGGCCCGGGAGGCCACACTTTTTCTTACGCGAGGCATGGGGTGCTCCTATTCATACATAAGGTAAGAGGCGTTTCATGTTCTTTTCATCGGTCCCGGTGAGATAATCCGGCAGACGCAGATGGCGTTTCCGCTTCCGGGATTTGCTGGTCAGAATGTGGCGCTGGTTGGGATTTTTCCTTTTCAACCGGCCGCTGGCAGTGGCGCGGAAGCGTTTGGCCGCGCCCTTGTGGGATTTCATCTTCGGCATAACTTAAACCTCTTTAAAAGCAGTTTTTAGTTTTTAGTTTTTGGTTTTTAGTAAAAAATACAGGCGCTTTCTTCCGCTTATCCAAGAAAGCAGCCGATTCCATCTCACCAGCGATGGTTAACTATTAATAATAACTTAAAACTAAAAACTAAAAACCAAAAACTATCATTTCGGAGAGACAATCATACTCAGGTTCCGGCCTTCCAGTTTGGGGTGTTGCTCCACCGTGGCGATATCCCCCAGGGTTTCGGAAATCTGGGCCAGCAGGCGGAAGCCCCGGTCGGTGTGGGCGATCTCCCGGCCCCGGAAAATCACGGAGATTTTGACCTTGTCCCCCTCGGTCAAAAAGCGCCGGGCGTTGCGCATCTTAAAGGCCATATCGTGTTCCTCGATCTTGGGCCGCACCTTGATTTCTTTAACCTGGATGGTGGTCTGCCGCCGCCTAGCTTCCTGCTGTTTTTTACTCTGTTGATACTTGTACTTGCCATAATCCATGATGCGGCACACCGGCGGATTGGCCTGGGGAGCCACTTCTACCAGATCGAGATTGGCCTCCGCGGCCATGGCCAGGGCCTCCCTGACGGGCATGACGCCGACCTGCTGCCCGTCCGCGCCAATGAGGCGGATTTCGGGGACCTTGATCTGTTCGTTGATTCTCACGCGCTGCTTCTGGATGGCCGTCACCTCCTGGATTTATGGAGATTTGGCAGGAGTAGGGATTTTTCCTTCCTCCTGCACTCTGTTAATAAAAGTCTCTACGGGCATATCTTTCCATTCCGTGCCGTCCCGGAGCCGGGGCGACAGGGTGCGGCTCTCGGCCTCCCGGTCGCCGATGATCACCATGTAAGGAATCTTCTGGAGTTGGGCCTCCCGAATCTTGTAGCGCAGGGTTTCGGGGCGGCTGTCCAGTTCCACCCGCAGGCCCGCGGCCCGCATTAACTCCTGCACTTCCTGGGTGTAAGTATGCACCCTGTCGGTGATGGGCAGCAAGATGGCCTGGACCGGGGCCAGCCACACCGGGAAGGCCCCCGCGTAGTGCTCCACCAAGACACCCATAAATCGCTCTAATGACCCCAGGACCACCCGGTGGAGCATGGCCGGGCGGTGGCGCTGGCCGTCCGCGCCCACGTAAGTGAGATCGAAGCGCTCCGGCAAGGTGAAATCGCACTGGATGGTGGCGCACTGCCAGCGGCGTTGCAGCGCGTCCTTCAGTTTGACATCGATCTTGGGGCCGTAGAACGCGCCTTCCCCTTCGCAGATGGAATAAGGGATATTTTTTGTTTTTAAAGCGCTGTGCAGCGCTTTGGTGGCCAATTCCCATTCCGCGTCCGCGCCGATGGACTTCTCCGGCCGGGTGGAAAGCTCCACCTCGTATTCGAAGCCGAAGATGGTCATCACCTCGAAAACAAAATCCAGCACTCCCAGGATTTCGCTCTCCACCTGCTCCGGCATGCAGATAATGTGAGCGTCGTCCTGGGTGAACTGGCGCACCCGGGTAAGGCCGTGCAGCACCCCGGAACGCTCGTGGCGCAGGACCGTGCCCAATTCGAAGAAGCGCAAAGGCAGTTCCCGGTAAGAGCGCACCCGGGATTTGTAAATCAGCATATGGGCCACGCAGTTCATGGGTTTGACGCCGTAAAGGGTCTCTTCCACCTGGCTGAAATACATATGGTCCCGGTAGTTGTCCCAATGGCCCGAGCGTTTCCACAGGTCCGCCTTGAGCATCTGGGGGCCCATGACCATCTGGTAGCCCCGCTTGGCGTGTTCCCGGCGCTCGAAATCCTCGATGATTCCCCGCAGCACCGCGCCCTTGGGAAGGTAGATCACCAGCCCCGGTCCGGCTTCTTCTTCGATTAAAAACAGCCTTAATTCCCGGCCCAACTTCCGGTGGTCCCGGCGTTTCGCCTCTTCCAGAAGTTCCAGGTGCCGGTTAAGCTCCTCGGGGGTGGGAAACGCGGTGCCGTACAGCCGCTGCAACATCGGCCGTTTTTCGTCCCCCCGCCAGTAAGCGCCGGAGACGCCGGTGAGCTTGAAGGCCTTCAGGTAACCGGTGGAGGGGATATGCGGCCCCCGGCAGAGGTCCACAAAATCGCCCTGGCGGTAAAGGCTGACCTGGTCCGCGGGAATCTCTTCCAGAAGCTCCACCTTATAGTTCTCCCCCAGCTCTCGGAAGAGGCCGAGGGCTTCCTCTTTGGAAACTTCCTGGCGTCTAAAAGGCATGTCCGCGCCCACCAACTCGGCCATCCGGGCTTCAATCCGGTTCAAATCCTCAGGAGTAAAGGGCTCCGGCACGTCGAAATCGTAATAAAAACCTGCTTCAATGGCCGGGCCGATGGCTACTTTTACTCCCGGGAAAAGGGAACGGACCGCTTCCGCCATTACGTGGGCCGCGGAATGGCGCATGATCTCCAGTCCCTGGGGGGAATCCAGCCACACGGGGGCCACGGTGCAGTCATGCTCCAGGCTTATGCCCAGGTCCAGCAACTCCCCGTCCACGCTGGCGGCCACGGCCTTATGGTCCGCGGCCACTCCCAGGTCTTGAAGGGCTTGGGCCGCGGTGATCCCTGCGGGTTCTTCCCGGGTTTGGCCGTGGTCCAGGGTGACTTTAATCATGCGCTGCCCCAATAAAAAAAAGGCATCTCGGGCGTCCACAGGAGCTCTCCCAGATGCCGTTTCCTTTTACATAAGATCGAAATTCACGGATAGTGCCGTGCGACTCCTGTATCCCCCGGGCAAACCTCGCCCTCAAAATGGTAAATCAGCTCATTATTTCGCATAAATACCTGGGCAAGTCAAGACTTTTTACTTATTTTAAAGCGCGTTAGAAGAGAATCAAGGGAATGGAAAAAATTTACCACAAAGACACAGAGGACACAGAGTTTCACAGAGGAAAAGATTTTTGCTTTGGCGCCTTCCGCCAAAGCAAAATTATTATCTTTGTGCAACTCTGTGCTCTTTGTGTCTCCGTGGTGAAATCTTTTGCTTTTCCCATCCCCTTGCCGCCAACATCGCCCTGGACTTGACAGGAGGAAACGGCTACAGTAAATGGAAATCAAATTTTCACTAAATTTTGTCGAGATGGACTGATGTTGGTAATTTTTTTGATATTCTTCGCCGCGGGCTGGCTCTGGCCGGGACTCCTGGGCGCCGGGCCCGCGGCTCCCCCGGTCCCGGCCCCGGCTGCGGCCGGGGAAACCATTCCCTGGCCTTACTTCCGGGCGCCGGATAACGTTACTTTATGTGGAGAACCCGTACCCTTGAATGACCCCGCAGTCCGGGAAGACCTGGACCGGGAATTCACCATCACCGCCTGGAGCCGGTACCAAACCACCTTGTGGATCAAACGGGCCCATCGCTATTTTCCGGAAATCGATCGGAAAATCCGGGATTATAGGCTGCCCGCGGACCTGAAATACGTGGTCCTGGTGGAGAGCGACCTGCTGCTCAAGGCCCGGTCTTCCGCGGGGGCCCAAGGTCCCTGGCAGTTCATGGCCCCCACGGCCCAGCGCTTCCAACTCCGGACCAATGACGTCATCGATGACCGCCTGGAAATCTCCACGGCCACGGACGCGGCCCTGCGTTATCTCAAAGACCTGCACCGGCTTTTTCATAACTGGACCCTGGCCCTGGCCGCGTATAACTGCGGGGAAGGCCGGGTGCAAAAAGAAATGGCCGCCCAGGGGGTGAACGATTATTACCGCCTGAGTCTCCCTGCGGAAACGGAGCGTTACGTCTACCGCATCATTGCCGCCAAAATCGTCCTGGAGTCGCCGGGCCGGTACGGATTTGACATTCCCCCGGACCAGCTTTACTCCCCCTTGGATTACGATGAAGTTAATTTCTCCATCACCAAGGAAGTGCGGGTCAAGGCCCTGGCGGATGCCTGCGGCAGCTATTATAAAGCCATTAAGCGCCTAAATCCCTGGATCAAAGGGGCCACCTTGCCGCCAGGCACTCATATTCTGAAGGTTCCCAAGGGGACCGCGCCCCGGTTTAAGGAGGCGTACCAGCGGGGGCAAATCGGTTAATGATAGCTGTCAGCTTGCAGCGGTCAGCTTTTCGCTTTTCGCTTTTCGCTTTTAAAAAGAGAAACTCAAGTTATCATTTTTTTTAAGTCCCCCTTTTCTAAAGGGGGATTTAGGGGGATTTTTTCAATGGCTTATTAAAATCCCCCCTGCCCCCTTTAGTAAAGGGGAGGCAAATAATACGATTCAAGCGGCGTACTATGCACTCTGAAATATCAGTGTCCACGGGCAGCTCTTTTTAACTGATAGCTGATCACTGAAAGCTGAACGCTAATAGCTAATAGCTAATAGCCAAAAGCCAAAAAACCTTGAACTGTTTTGGGAGAGTGATTGAAAATCGCCGAGAAAGAAACCGTCTCACTTCTTATCACCGGGGCCTGGGTGCTGACCCAGAACCCGGAACGGGAAATATTCTCCCCCGGCGCGGTGGCCGTCCAGGGCGATGAAATCGTGGCCGTGGGGCCGCCGGGGGAACTCCTCCAACGTTATGCCCCCGGCAAGGTCCTGGATTATCCCCAGGGCTTGATTATCCCCGGTCTGATCAACGCCCATACCCACGCGGCCATGTCCCTGTTCCGGGGGTTGGCCGACGATCTCCCCCTGGAGGAGTGGCTCACCTCCCACATCTTCCCCGCAGAGCAAAAAATTAACGGTGATTACGTCTATTGGGGCACCAAGCTGGCGGTGGCGGAAATGCTGCTTTCCGGCACCACCACTTTTTGCGATATGTATCTCTGGGCCGGGAAGGTGGCCCAGGCCGCGGCGGAAACCGGCATCCGCGCGGTGGTGGGGGAAGTCCTATACGATTTTCCCTCCCCCAATTACGGCCCGCCCAGCGCGGGTTTATTGTACAGCGAAGAACTTTGCCGCACCTGGCAGGATCATCCCCTGGTGGGGGTGGCCATTCAGCCCCACGCGGTTTATACCTGCTCACCCGATTTGCTCAAGCAATGCGGGGAGTTGGCGGAGCGCTTTAACGCCCGTCTCATTATCCATCTGTCCGAGACTCCCAGGGAGGTGACGGACTGCCAGGCCAAATACGGGGCCACCCCGGTGGGGCACTTATACGAGCTGGGACTCGTTACGCCCCGTCTGCTGGCCGACCACGGGGTGGTGCTCACGGATGCAGATATGGAGATACTGGCCGCAGGCGGCGCGGGGGTGGCCCACTGCCCGGAGAGTAACATGAAGCTGGCCTCAGGCATCGCGCCAGTGGTGGACCTCCTGAAACGGGGAGTGCCGGTGGGCCTGGGCACCGACGGCTGTGCGTCCAACAACAACCTGGACCTGCTCCAGGAGATGGACACCGCGGCCAAGCTGCAAAAAGTCCATCGCCTGGACCCCACGGCCCTGCCCGCGACCGCGGCCCTGGACCTGGCCACCGTCAACGGCGCCCGGGTCCTGGGGCTGGAGAAAGAGGTGGGCGCGCTTATTCCCGGCTTGAAGGCCGATCTGGCAGTCATCGACCTGGACCAGCCACACTTGACCCCGATATATGACCCTTATTCCCACCTGGTTTACGCCGCCAGCGGTGCGGACGTCCAGACCGTGCTGGTTAACGGCCGGGTAGTGGTCCAAGACCGGCGGCTGATCACCTTTGATCTGGAAGAAACCCTGGCCCGGGCCCGGGAATTGGCTGCTGGTTTGCATAAATAACTCTAATTAATTCCGAGATTTAGTCCGAAAAAATAATATTAGGTCCCAGTATTTCAGAATACGATAGCGGTGACTGGGCTAAGCCCGGTTGCGCCGCCAGCGAGGAGGCCGAATAGATGCCGGTTAGAATGATTTCCCGGAGGCGGGAACCGCGTCGCGTGACCATCAAACTGATTGATGGCTCGATGATCAAGGGGCAGGTGAATCTCTACCACGAAGAAATGACCATGAACCGGGTCAGCGATCTTTTCCTCAGGGTCAAGGAGCCTTTCATTGTGGTCTTTGGGACCACCATTAACAGGAAAAAAGACCGGGCGATCATCGTCAACAAACAAAATATTCTGTGGGTCCTCCCGGAAGAAGAGTAGCCGGTCCCGGGAGGCAGGCAAGCGGGATCAGCTCCGGGCGATGAGGAAGACCCCCAGGCAGGTGACCAGGATGCCGGCCATGCGGGTGAAAGAGACCGCTTCCCCGAACATGATCCGGGCCAGGATGGCGGTAAAGACGTATCCCAGGCTGATCAAAGGATAAGCGTAACTCACCTCCGCCTTGGCCAGCACGATGAGCCAGACCAGGAAGCCCAGGCCGTAGCAGACCAGGCCCAAGAGCACGTTCAGATTGGTGGCCGCCTTCAGGAAGACCGGAGGGAGGGTGCTCAGGGAAATAGTAAAGTTGCCCATTTGAGACATGCCGTATTTCAAAGAGAGCTGGCCTGCCACGTTGAGAATCACGTCCAGGAAAATCAGGCCCAGCACCACGTATTTAATCATTGCGCGATTTCCTTCTTCAGCTATTATTTCCTTAAGATATTTAACCAAGAAGTATCGGTAATGTTAACCCCGGATGCAAGAAAATAATCCCCTTAGCCCCCCGGTCTCCACCTTGATTCACCGCCTAGACCCCCGGACCAAGCTGGCCTTGCTGCTGGCATCCTTCGTCGCGGTTCTGCTGCCCCAAAGCCCTGCCATCGTGGGAATTGGTACCCTTCTGGTCCTGCTGCATCTGTCCCTGGCCCGGGCCTGGGGGGAGCTTTACCGCCTCCGTTGGCTCATTTTGATCCTGGCGCTGTTCAGTCTGGCGGTTTGGTCGGTGCTGGCCCAGGGGCCGACACTGCTTTTCTGGCGGGTGAGCCGGGAATCCCTGGCCTTTGGGGTAGCCACCTTCCTGAAGTTGGGGACCATGATGGTGGCCGGGTTGGTTCTTCTGGCCACCACCCGGGTGGAAGAGCTGTTTGTGGGGCTGGTGAAACTACGGCTTCCCTTTGCGGGCGCGTTTGCCTTCGCCCTGGCCCTGCGTTGGGTGCCCGAAGTGTTTGCCACCGCCCAGAGGGTGAAGGAGGCCCAGGAAGCCCGGGGTCTGGTGTGGGAAGAAGGAGGTCTTTTAACCCGCCTGAAACGCCATTTGCCCTTGCTCGCGCCCATTTTTCTTCTTACCCTGCGGCGCAGCCAGACCATGGCCTGGGCCCTGGAGACTCGAGGCTTCCAGATGCTTCCCCAGCGCACCTACCTTTTGGAAATCCGCATGGCCCCCCGGGATTGGCTGGCCCTGGGCTTGGCCGGTGCTTTACTGGCAGGGTTCGTGGCCATGCACTTGGCGGGTTGGGACCGGATACCCGGGTTGAGGTTGTAAAAAGGATTTCTCACGCCAAGACGCAAAGGGGCAAAGGCGCAATATTAAATTTAAAGGGGCATGGCCTTAAGGCGTGCCCCTTAAATATTTCTTGCATCCTTTATTTGCGACTTGGCGTCTTGGTGTGAGTTTTTTTATTTAATTTTCGAGGTTATTCCACCTCGACCTTGGTAAAGATCACCTTTTTCCTTCCGTGCAGCCCTCCATCCCGGGGGAAATGAATATTGAGACTGATTATTTCCTGGGAACCGGGAAGAATTTTTCCTCGATGGAGGATAGTTGCATTTTGTTTGCCGGCGTATCCGCCCGAACATTCAAACCTTCCTTGGATTTCCTTAACCACTTGTTTGCTGATATTTTCCACCGTTATGTTAATGGTGGCCCATCCTCCCCCCGCTTTGCGTCCGGCCTTGTCCTCAATTTTTACCACCCGCAAATAAGGTGAGGAAGTGGAATCCGGCCTGGAGGTGGAGTCGGACCTGGAACCGGAGTCTTTCATGGGGGAGACAGCAGCCTGGGAACCGGAGTAAGCTTTGAAGTCCGGATTTTTACTCAAGGCGTCGCCCAAGAAAAGGTAACTATAATTAAGGAGAAAGAAGAACCCCAAGGCGACCGCGCAGATTCCCGCAATCAGGCGCCAATCTTTCATATTTCATCTCCGGCATGATAATAAAAGCTGGGTTATATTAATTTTTTCGGGTGTGCCAGGGGAAAACTTAAAGAAAGGGATATCTCACGCTTAGACGCAAGGCGCAAAGTCACAAGATAAATTTCAAGGGACACGGCTGATGCCGTGCCCCTTAGAAATTTGGCGTCTTGGCGCGAGATAAATTTTTCACACCCTGGTTTTCAGACACCGGCCAGTCCTTTGCCGGTAAACCCACTCCAGGGCCAGACACACCGGAAGCAGCGCCACCATAGTTACCAGCGCGGCTTTGGCGTTTTGATAGATGTACACGGAAAGAATGACAAACATGGCTAGGCAGGTTAGCATGGCGCCCCAGACCAGCGATTTTTTGGCCCCGGTCTGCCGGATGACCCGCAGATGGGCGGCGTTGACACAGGCGTAGATGAACAGAAAAGCCCCGCTGCCCATCATCGCCACCCCGGAAAGGTCGAAGCACAGGACAAACAGGATAACCAGCCCCGCGGTGATAAACAGACCCTCTTCGCTGCGGCTCCAGACCTTTCTGGCAAAAAAATCTGGCAGTTCCCCGTCCCGGGCCAGCATATAACTGATATTGGCGCCGCCGTAGAGGGTGGCGTTGATGGCCGAGGCCGTGGAGAAGAGGGCGCCCACGGCTATGAGCTTAAAGCCCCAGAGACCCAGGAAAGGTTTGGCGGCTTCGGCCAGGGCGTAGTCCCGGGAGGCGGCGATGGCGGCAATGTCCAGGTTGCCGATGACCGCCAGGGAGACGGCCAGGTAAATGAGGATTACCAGGACGACGCTTAAATACAAGGCCCGGGGCAGGAGCTTCCGGGGATCGGCCATGTCCTCCGCGGCGTTGGTCACCAGCCCGAAGCCTTCATAGCCGATGAAGAGGATGCCGGCCCCGAACAACCACTCTTGTCCGGCCGGCCAGAGACTGGGCGAAAAGTAAGGCAAGTGCAGGAAAAAAACCCCGGCCCCCGCGAACAGCAGCAGGATGGCCAGCTTCACCCCGACAATCACCGACTCCCACCGGCCCATGGCCCGGGCCCCCAAAAAGTTGACCCCTGTGAACAGCAGGACTATGCCCACCCCCACGGCTTTAGGCAGCCAGATGGGCGCTGGAGACGGCACGAAGGTCATGGCGTAACCCACAAACCCCTGCGCGTACAAGGCCAGGGCGATGATGTACCCGAACCACATATAAAGGTTGAGACCGCCGCTGATGACCCCGTCGCCGAAACCCTGCACCAAAAATTCCACCGCCCCGCCCGCCGACGGGAAGCGCACCCCTAACCGGGCGTAGGAATAGGTGGTGAAAAGGGCCACAACCCCACCGATGAGGAAGGAGATCCACATGGCGTTGCCCGCGGTCTGGGCCACCACCCCCAGGATGGAAAAGATCCCGGCGCCCACCATGCCACCGATGCCGATGGCGACGGCGGCCGGCAGACCGATCTGCCCACGGGTGGGGCTGGAGGAAGAATTCGTAATCATAACGTTTATTTTTAACATGTTCTAACGCCAAGGTGCAAAAGGGCAAAATAAATTTAAGGGGCACGGCTGCAGGTGTGCCCCTTAAATTGATTATTTGCGTTCTTTCTTTGCGTCTTGGCGTCTTTGCGTGAGGTATCTTTTTAAAAAATCGCTCTGGCTAATTCCCAAACCTTGGGGGAGCGCCATACCTGGGACTTAAACAATTCCCGCAGGTAGATAAATTCCTTGGGCAGGCGGTCGAAAAAATTATCGAACAGCTCCTCGTGGGATCTTGCCTCCTTGGCCGCTTCGGCACGATCCACCGACATGAGTTCGTAGAAAGTCTCCGGATCGTATTCCAGCCCGTCCCAATGGATATCCTGATGCCGGGGCATAAAGCCCATGGGGCTTTCCACGCCGTAACCCCGGCCCCGCACCCGATCGACCACCCATTTGAGCACCCGGAGGTTTTCGCCGAACCCGGGCCACATGAAATTGCCGGCATCATCCTTTCTGAACCAATTCACCCGGAAAATGCGCGGCGGGTTGGCCAAATGCCGGCCGATATTCAGCCAGTGGCTCCAGTAGTCAGCCATGTTATAGCCGCAAAAGGGCAGCATGGCCATGGGGTCCCGCCGCATGGTCAGCCCTTCTTCGGCTGCCGCGGTAGCTTCGGAAGCCATGGTCGCGGCCAGATACACACCATGGGTCCAGTTGAAGCCCTGAAAGACCAGGGGGACATGTTTACTCATCCGGGCCCCGAAAATAAAGGCCTTGATGGGAACGCCCTCGGGATTATCCCATTCGGGATCAAAAGTCGGACACTGTTGGATGGGCGCGGTAAACCGGGCATTCGGGTGAGCCGCAAGGCGGCCGCAATCCGGAGTCCAATCCTGCCCCTTCCAGTCGAGCAAATGCGCCGGAGGTTCATCAGTCATCCCCTCCCACCACACGTCGCCGTCATCCGTAAGCGCCACATTGGTGAAAATGCAGTTCCTGGTCAGGGTCAACATGGCATTGGGGTTAGATTTCATGGAAGTGCCCGGAGCCACCCCGAAAAACCCGGCCTCCGGATTAATGGCCCTGAGGGTCCCTTCCTGATCGGGTTTAATCCAGGCAATGTCGTCGCCCACGGTGAACACTTTCCAACCTTCAAATCCCTTGGGGGGCACCATCATGGCAAAGTTGGTTTTGCCGCATGCGCTGGGGAAAGCCCCGGCCACATAGGTTCTTTCGCCCTCGGGGTCTTCCACTCCCAAAATCAACATATGCTCCGCCAGCCAGCCTTCATCTTCGGCCATGACCGAAGCGATGCGGAGGGCAAAGCATTTTTTGCTCAAAAGCGCGTTTCCCCCATAACCGCTGCCGAAGGAATACACGGCCCGCTCTTCAGGAAAATGCGTGATATAGGTATTATCCGGATTACAAGGCCAGGGCACGTCTTTTTGGCCAGGCGCCAAGGGTGCGCCCACGGAGTGGAGGCAGTGGACAAAATGGCTATCGTCGCCCAGGACGTCCAGCACCGCCTGGCCCATGCGGGTCATGATGCGCATATTTACCGCCACATACGCGGAATCCGAAATCTCCACCCCGATATGGGCGATGTGGGAACCCAAAGGCCCCATGCTGAAAGGAATGACGTACATAGTGCGCCCGCGCATGCAACCGGCAAAGAGGCGCATCAATTTTTCTTTCATTTCCACGGGGTGGAGCCAATTGTTCGTGGGTCCCGCGTCGGCTTTATTGAGGCAGCAAATAAAGGTGCGGCTTTCCATGCGGGCCACGTCCCGGGGGTCGGAGCGGCTGAGAAAACTATTGGGGCGTTTTGCCGGATTCAGGCGGATAAAAGTCCCGGTCTCCACCATTTGGTCGCAAAGGCGCCGATATTCTTCATCCGAACCGTCGCAGATATAGATGCGGTCCGGTTTTGTGAGGTCAGCCACCGTCTTAATCCAGCTGAGGAGGGAACTATTGTTGGTCTTAGCGCCGGTTATTTCGATATCTTGCATTGACGACCTCCTGGAACCATGGTCAATATGGAAACGAGGTTTTCCGTCATAATCAGCCAAAAATAGACCACTTCGCTCCTACTATTCAGTCCTTCTCGGCCCATTTATTGAATTTATTTTGCAATCTATGCGCTATCTCGTTATCGGGAAGGGCCAACCCCGATTTAATTAAGTAGCCGTTAATAAACAATTTATTGGCCAAATAAACATAGGCTTCGATCTTATCCTTTGTTTCTCCCAGATCCACATTAATGCAGTCGTCATATTTCAGAATTATCTTTTTCCCCAAGACCTTGTGGCGCAAATAATCCTTGGCCGCGTCCCGGTCGGTTATCTTGACTCCGAGAAAACCTACATTTTGACCGGTGCTCAATCTTAAGGTTTTCCCATCCACAATCTCAGCAACCTTAGGGAGGTCGTCTCTCTTAAAATCTCCCTTTCCAGCATTCACTGGGGGCCTTGCGTCCTGGATGCCGGGAATATAGCCAATATTCGGGAGATTAGCAATTTCTTTATCTCTTTTAATGATCTGAATATTCCCATTAAGGGGTAATTTTCCTTTCAAGCCCATTTTCTCTTCTATCAGCGGTAAAAAACTTTCATTTATTTCATAACCCACGCTATTGCGTCCCAATTCCAGAGCCGCTTTCACGGTAGTACCGCTCCCCAGGAAGGGGTCCAACACTGTGTCTCCCACAAAAGTAAACATACGGATAAGGCGGCGGGGCAGTTCTTCGGGGAACATGGCTTCATGGCCCACCTGCTTGGCGCCCCCGAAGCGCCAGTGGCCGGAGAAATATTCCTTCCATTCCTCCTTGGTTAATTTCGAGGCTTCTTTGATTTCCCTGGCTACCGCCCTACCCTTCCCCGGCTTCTTGAAAATCAGGATAAATTCGTAGTCGATCTCCACCAGGCCGTTGGGGGGATAAGGGTAGGAGCCCATGACCACGGCCCCGCCGCTGGGGTTCATGGTGGTCTTTTTCTGCCAGATGATGGAGCCCAGGAAATCGAAGCCGACCTGCTCGCACTGACAGATGAATTCCGCATGCAGAGGAATTATTTTGTAGCGCCCATAAACACTGGAGCGGGCGAACTGGTCGCCGATGTTGATGCACAGCCGGCTGCCTTCCCGTAAAACCCTAAAGCATTCGGCCCAGGTATGATAGAGGTCAATTAAGTATTCATGCAGGCTCTGGCCGTAGCCTATCTGACCGGGGACGCCGTAATCCTTAATATGCCAGTATGGCGGGGAGGTGACTGCCAGGTCTACGGACTGGTCGGCCAATTCCGGCATGGCCCGGCTGTCACCGATAATGATGTGGGCGGAAACAGTCATAAAAAGATTCACCACAAAGGCACCAAGACACAAAGTTACACCAAGAAATATTAAATCCTTTGACGCTACAGCGTCAAAGGATTTATTTTTTCCCTTTGTGAACCTTTGTGTCTTAGTGTCTTTGTGGTAAGTTTTTTATTTAGCCAACCACTTCAAGCCTTGTCTCAAGAGGTCTTCCACCGTGGCTGCGCCCTGGCCCCGGGCCATATCCAGGGCCTTTTCCGCCACGTTTTTGGAATAGCCCAGATTGAGGAGCGCGGAGAGCGCGTCCTGGTAGGGGTGGTCCGCGGCGACGCCGGGCCGGGGGCGGGCGCTGATGATCACCTTGCCTTTCAGTTCCAGGAGGATGCGGTCCGCGCTCTTTTTGCCGATTCCGGGGATGCCCGCCAACCGCCGGGAATCATTGATGCTAAGCGCCTCCTCGAAGTCCTGGGGGGAGATGCCGCTCAGGATTTTTAGGGCCAGGCCCGGGCCGATGCGGGGGATGTCCAGGAGCTTCAGGAAGAGGTCTTTTTCTTCGTGGGTAAGGAACCCGTAAAGGTTGAGCGCGTCGTCCTGGATACGGGTATGGATTTGCAGCCGGACGGCGACCGGGGGTTCGGGCAGGGCATAGAAGGTGGACCAGGGAATCTTCACCAGATAGCCCACTCCGCCCACCTTGACGATGGCCTGGTCCGGGGTTTTGTCCAGGAGTTCGCCTTCGAGGAAACCGATCATTTAAATACCGTTTTTCGTTTTTCGTTTTTCATTAAAAAGAGGTTCATGGCGGGCTACCGTTTTCAGTAATTGCTTTTCCCCAACTATACTTGCACTTCCGGCATTCCCAGCGCTTGCTGTCCCGGGTAACTTCGCAGCCGCCGAGTTCGACCCTGCCTCTATCTATAGCCCGTTTCAGGTCGGCATCCAATATCGGCTCGCCATAGAGAATGTATATCACCCGGTCCGATTTGCATCTGGGGCAGGAAACCGGCGCATCCCAGGGCCGCGGGTCTTTTGCTTGGGCTAATGTTAGCAGGGAAAACAGGAAAAGAACCGCTCCAGTAAGCGCGATCACGACTCTAAGCCGGTCCCTATCAATCATTTCGAAACCTACTTCCAGCGTTATCGTGAATCAGCCTCGCAGGGGTATGCCAGACGAAATACCCCCCTTTTCTAAAGGGGGGTAGGGGGGATTTTATAAGCACCTGAAAATCCCCCTAAATCCCCCTTTAAAAAAGGGGGACTTAAAACCTGCCCTTACAACTAGTTACTGGTTGCGTACCGATCTGACCCTCGTAATAGGTTTTGAAATAGGTTCTAACACTCTTACCGAAAACCGAAAACTGAAAACCGAATACCGTCATCCCTTGGGCCAACGGCTGTGGAAGAGATGGCAAACGCTCACCGCCAGGGCGTCCGCCGCGTGTTCGTTGGTGATTTTCAGGCCCAGGAGGTGTTCGATCATTAGCTGCACCTGGGCCTTGGTGGCCTGGCCGTAGCCCACCACCGCCTTCTTCACGGTGGTGGCGGAATACTGAAAAATAGGGAGGGAAGACTGGGCCGCGGCCAGGAGGACCACGCCCCGGACCTGCCCCAGGATGAAGGCGCTGCGCACGTTGCTGGCCAGGAAAATTTCTTCCAGGGCCAGGGCCTGGGGCCGGTGCTGTTGGATCAATTCTGTCAGGCCGTCATAGATTTGACGCAGGCGATTTTCCAGGGCAGCGCGGGACCCCGCATGGATGCGCCCGGAGGCCAGGTGCAGGAGTTTCTCACGCTCCTCCTGAATAACGCCGAACCCGGTGTCCCGGGAACCCGGGTCCACCCCCAGGACCACCTGGCTCACATCAACGCCTCCAGGAGCTGGTCGGGAATATCGAAATTGGCGAAGACGTTGTTCACGTCATCGTGGTCTTCCAGCATTTCCACCAGCTTCACCACCTGCTGCGCGGGCTTTTCCTCCTCGATGCGCACCGTGTTTTTGGGACGCATTTGCAGCTCCGCCAGGGTAGTTTGAAAGCCTTTGGCCTCCAGGGCCTCTTTCACTTCCACAAAGCTTGCCGGGTCGGTGAGGACCTCAAACTGGGTCTCATCGCTCTGGAGGTCTTCCGCGCCGCACTCCAACGCGGCCTCCAGGAGTTCGTCTTCTTTGACGCTCTCCCGGTCAAAGACGATGACCCCTTTTTTGTCGAACATCCAGGCCACGCACCCGGGCTCGCCCAGGTTGCCCCCGTATTTGGTGAGAAGATGGCGCACGTCGGAAACGGTGCGGTTTTTGTTGTCGGTCAAGCTCTCCACCATCAGGGCCACCCCCGCGGGGCCGTAGCCTTCCAGGATGACTTCTTCCAGAGCCGCGCCGCCGCCTTCGCCGGTGCCTTTGCGGATAGCTTTCATCATATTGTCTTTGGGCAGATTTTCCGCCTTGGCCGCGGCGATGGCGGCTCTAAGCCTAGGATTGCCCGCGGGATCGCCGCCGCCTAGGCGAGCGGCCACGGTAAGCTCCTTGGTGAGCTTGCCGAAGATCTTACCCCTCTTGGCGTCCACCGCGCCTTTTTTGCGTTTGATGGTGCTCCACTTGGAATGGCCGGACATCTTGGCTATTCCTCCTTAAATTTTTTCACCACTAAGACACCAAGACACAAAGTTTCACAAAGTAAATTTTTTTCCTTTGACGCCTTGGCGTCAAAGGAAAATTAATAATTCTTTGTGCCCCTTTGTGCTCTTTGTGTCTTTGTGGTTAATGTTTTTACTTTTTTCGTTTGCTCAGGGCCAGGAGGTAAATCTCCTTGCTGGCCGTGCGGGAGCCCTCGGGCTTCACCCGGCGGCAGTCCTTAAACGCGGCCGCGAGCTCCTTAACCAGGGCCTCGACCCCGGGCCCTTCGAAGACCTTTACCAGAAAGAATCCCCTGGGACGCAGCAGTTTCTTGGCCCAATCCCACGCGGCCCGGGCCAGGTCCAGGGAACGCTGCTGGTCCACCTCCCGGATGCCGGTGGTCTTGGGCGCCATATCGCTGACCACCGCGTCAAAAGAATCGCTTAAGGCTTTGACCGCGTCCAGATCCTCCCCGCCCACCTCTCCCAGGATAAAGCGAATGGGCGGCGTCACCGCGATGGCCAGGGGATTCACGTCCACTCCCACCACCAGGCCATTGGGCCCCACCTTAGAGGCAAGATACTGCAGCCAGGACCCGGGGCTGCAACCCAGGTCCAACACTCGCTGGCCCGGGTGCAGCAAATGGTACTTGTCGTCCAGCGCCTTTAATTTATACACGGCCCGGGCCACGTATCCTTCGGTCCGGGCTTGGTCGCGGTAGAGGTCGGGCACCCCGGGGCGGGGCATGTCAGAGCGCCTATCTAAGTAAATTAACTGGATTTCTTTTAACATAGGAGGGCTTTTTTCGCAATCAAAAAGCCTGGGAAAGACTAACCACAAAGACACCAAGACACAACGGTTCACCAAGAAAGATATTTTTGCCTTTGACGCCTGGGCGTCAAAGGCAAAATGATTTTTCCTTCGTGTCTCTTGGTGTTCTTGGTGTCTTCGTGGTGAGTCTTTTTACTGTTTGTCAATATTTTGACAAAGCCGTGTATCTTTGACAGGTTTTTCGCCGCCAACTTTGACGCCGAAACATATTTCCACCAATTTTCCAAGAGTTGCCACATCCTTTGCCATCTTTCCCGGCTGGCACAATCATTGCTCCCTAAGGAAAAAAATTGCGCGTAAGGAGCGCGTTAGATGGCCCGAGAAAAAGAGTTACCCCCGGAGGTGTTGGAGGAAGCCCCTCCCCCGCCCAAAGGGAAATTGAAAAAAATCATCATCCTGGTGGTCCTGCTGGTGGTGTTGTTAGGCGGCGGCGCTTTTGCCTACTTTGCCCTGTTCGACGAGCCGACTCCTGCAAAAGAAAAACATGTGGAAAAAGCCATGATGTCCCTGGAGCCGTTCCTGGTCAACCTCGCGGACAAAGACTCCCGGCGCTATCTCAAGGTGAAGATCGACCTAGAAGTGGAAAACGAGAAGGCGGTGAAAGAACTGGAAAAGTCCATGCCCCGCATCCGGGACCAGCTTATTTTCCTTCTCAGCAGCAAAAGTTACCAGGATATCTCCACGCCGGAAGGCAAGCTCCAGTTGAAGAAAGAGGTTATGGCCCGGCTGGGGACCTTACCCATGGGCAAGAAAATCAGCGGCGCGTATTTCACCGAATTTGTGGCCCAATAGGAGAGCAAGGTGACCAAGGTTCTATCCCAGGAAGAAGTCGATGCCCTACTCAAAGGCATGATCGAGGGGGAAATCGACGTTGAAACCGAACACGGCGTTCCCGAAGAAGGCGTAATCAACTACGATTTTACTTCCCAGGAACGGATCATCCGGGGCCGCATGCCCACCCTGGAGGTGATCAACGAGCATTTCGCCAGGGCCTTCCGGGTTTCTCTGTCTATGACCCTGCGGCGCACCGTGGACATCCAGACCAATTTTGTGCAGATGGTGAAATTCGGTGAGTTCCTCCGCTCCCTGCCGCTGCCCAGCAGTTTTCATATCCACAAGATGGACCCTTTGCGGGGCCAATGCCTGATGGTGGTGGACAGCAAACTGGTCTTCGCCCTGGTGGAATGCTTCCTGGGTGGCAGCGCCAGAACCCGGTTCAAGATCGAAGGCCGGGATTTCACCACCATTGAACGCCGCCTGATCAACAAGGTGGTGCTCATGGCCTTTCAGGACCTGGAAAAGGCCTGGGCCCCGGTGCATCCGGTGAAGATGCACCTGGTGCGGGTGGAGATCAATCCCATGTTTGTGGGTATCGCCACCCCCAACGACATTGTGGTGATCAGCAAGTTCCAGGTGGAAATGGAACAGACCGACGGCTTCATCACCGTGTGCATCCCCTACTCCACCATCGAACCCATCAAGGGCAAGCTGTATTCCGGGTTCCAGAGCGAACAGCTGGAGTTGGACAGCCGCTGGACCGCCCGGATTCACGAGCAGCTCCATGACATGGCGGTGAACGTGGTGGTGGAGCTGGCCTCCACGGTGATGACCGCCAAGGACGTGATGAACCTGTCAGTGGGGGACATCATCACTTTTGACAAAAAAGTGACCGATCCTTTGCTGGCCAAAGTGGAAGGCATCCCCAAATTCCTGGGCACCGCCGGGCAGGTCCGCAACGCCAAGGCTTTTCAGCTGCGCAGCATGCTTTACACACCGGCCCATTAAGTAAGCAATATTGGAGGGTAAGGAAACTATGGCATCAGACGGGAATTCCCAAAGAGTGCAAGATTACGACTGGGAAGCGGCCCTGAGCGACAAAAAGGTGGATCCAGAGACGGATTCCGGAGCCGATTTCGACCTGGATTTCGGGGGTGGGGCTCAAGCCGGGAAAAAACCGGCAGGCCACCAAAACCTGGACCTGCTTCTGGACATCCCCCTGGAAATCACCGCGGAACTGGGCCGGGCCAAGATGATCATTAACGATCTGCTGCAATTAGGCCAGGGCTCGGTTATCGAGCTGAATAAGCTGGCCGGCGAACCCCTGGAGATCATGGTCAACCAGAAGCTCATCGCCCGGGGGGAAGTGGTGGTGGTCAACGAAAAGTTCGGCATCCGCCTGACCGACGTCATCAGCCCCTTGGAACGCATCAAACAGCTTTCCTGAAGCGGGGAGATGATGGATTTCGGGGGATGGGTCCAGGGGTGGGGCTGGCTGGTGACCGCCGCCCAGGAGACAGCCGGGTTAGCCGCAGGCGGCAGCGCCGCGGCCCCGGAATTTCCTTTTTGGCAGCACCTCTTCCGGGTGGTGGTAGTGCTGGGCGGCATGTTGGCCGTCTTGGTCCTGGGACTCTATTTGTGGAAGAGATCAGGACTTCTTAAGCTGCAAGTGGGCTCCCCCTTGATTCAGGTGCTGGCCACCCATTACCTGGCTCCTAAGAAGGCCCTGATCCTGGTGGCGGTGGGTAAGGAAAGGCTGCTCCTGTCCAGCGCGGGAGATCAGTTGCACCTGGTGGCTTCCCTCGCGCCGGAGGCCGCGGCCGCGCGGACAAAACCGGTGCATCCGGCCCCTCCTGAAAAAATTTAATGGCTCGATTTAGGGGACGCGAGATGAACAAGACCAAGATCCTGCTCTGGGATGAAAAGAGCATACTACTAGAGGAAAACGACCGATTGGATTTCTCGGCGCAACACTCCAATGTCGAAACTTTACCCCATGATGTGATGGAAGGCGACACTGCTGTCGAGAGTCTCAGGATCGTGATCCTTTGCTCCGGTCCCCGGCAAAGTCCTGCAACTGTCTCTGAGGAATTTAAAAAGGTGTGGTGATGGCCCGCATTTTTAAAGTCGCCCTGCTGTTTCTCCTCTGCCTGCTGGTCAAGCCCGGCTTGGCCGCACCCGCACCGGCATTAGGCCCCCTGGACCAATTCCTGGCTCCGGAGCGTTTGAGCCTGTCCCTCCAGCTTCTGCTCCTTCTCACCGTTCTCTCCCTGGCTCCGGCCTTGATGGTTATGGTCACTTCCTTCACCAGGCTGGTGGTGGTCTTTTCCTTTTTGCGCCACGCGCTGGGCACCCAGCAGATGCCCCCCAACCAGATACTCATCGCGCTGTCGCTGTTTCTTACCTTCTTTATCATGGCCCCGGTATGGCAGGAAATCCAGGAGAAATCGGTCACCCCTTACATCAATCAAAAGATGGCCGGAGACGAGGCGGTGAAAAAGGGTTTGGAACCCTTGCGGGCTTTCATGTTGAAGCAGACCCGGGAAAAGGACCTGGGCCTGTTCGTCTCCATTACCAAGACTCCTAAGCCCAAAAACGCCAACGAAGTGCCCATCTCCGCGATGATTCCCGCGTTCATGATCAGCGAACTGCGGACCGCGTTCGAGATCGGTTTTCTCCTTTACCTGCCCTTTCTGATTATCGATATGGTGGTGGCTTCGGTGCTTCTGTCCATGGGCATGATGATGCTGCCCCCGGTGATGATTTCTCTAGTTTTTAAGATTCTGCTTTTCGTCCTGGTGGACGGCTGGAACCTGGTGGTGGGTTCCCTGGTTAAGAGCTTTCAGTGACCCGAACAAAGGAGGAGAAATGACCCCGGAAACGGTGATCGGCCTCGCCCGGCAGGCCATCCAGGTTACTCTGTTGGTATCCCTGCCCATCCTGGGTATCGGTTTGGTGGTGGGAGTAGTCATCAGCCTGGTGCAGGCCGCCACCCAGATCCAGGAAATGACTTTGACCTTTGTGCCCAAAATCGTTTCCATTTTCGTGGGCCTGCTGTTGCTCCTGCCCTGGATCATGAACCATCTGGTGGGTTTTACCGCCGAGGTTTTCGGCAACATTCCCAACTACGTGCGCTGAAGGACCTCCAGATGTCTGACCTGATCCTGCAAATGCAGCAATTTTTCCTGGTGGTGATCCGGGTGGGTTGCATTCTTTTTTTGCTGCCCATCTGGGACAGCCGCCTCATCCCCGCGCAGGTCAGGATCTACTCCATTCTGATAATTTCTTTGGCGCTGACCCCGGTGGTGGCCGGCAGCCTGCCCCCGTTCCCCCAAACCTGGCTGACCATAGTGGGCCTGGTGCTTCGGGAATTTCTCCTGGCCCTGTCTTTGGGCCTGGTGGTGCGCTTCGTCTTCTCCGGCATCCAGATGGCCGGCGAATTGATCGGCGTGCAAATGGGTTTCGGTATGGTGACGCTGCTCGATCCCCAGAGCGGCGTTCCCACTTCCCTGATTGCGGATTTGCTGATGCTGACGGCCACCGTGCTGTTTCTGGCGGTGGACGGCCATCATCTGCTTCTGGTGGTTTTGGCCCAAAGTTTTGGGGAGGTGCCGGTGGGCGGCCCGCCGCTGATACCCGGCAGCCTCTTTTCTTTCATGTTGCCCCTGGGAAGTTTGATGTTTCAATTGGCGGTGAAACTGGTGGCCCCCATTATCCTGGTCCTTTTTTTGACCCAGATCGCCATGGGCCTGGTGGCCCGCACTGTCCCCCAGGTGCAGGTGATGATCCTGGCCTTCCCGTTGACCATCTTTCTGGGATTGGGTTTCCTATTTTTGACCATGCTCTTCATCGGCCCCTTTCTGGCCGGTAAGTTTGCCTGGTTCAAGGGCCCGTTGTTCCAGGTCTTGAAGGCCTGGCACGGTTGAATGACAGTTTTCAGTTTTTGGTTTTTAGTTTTTAGTAAAAAAATAACAATTACTAATTGATAGCTCTTAACCTGGAAAATCTGCCTTGAGGGAATCTAAAAAAAAGAACCAAAAACTAAAAACTAAAAACGGTTTAACAAATGTCGGACGATTACCAGGACAAAACAGAACAACCTACACCTAAGCGCCGGGCCGAGGCCCGGAAAAAGGGGAAGGTTGCCAAAAGCCGGGACCTGTCCGCGGCCCTGGTGCTTCTTACCGGCCTGTTGAGTCTGATCATCTGGGGACCGATGCTGGGGCGGAAGATCATGGAAATGTTGCCGCTCTACCTGGGGCAAGTCCGGCCAGGGCTGGTGGGTCCCAACCAGATGGCCCCCATTTTCATGGGCTTCGGCCTGACCCTGGTGGGGCTGCTGACCCCCATTTTTCTCAGCCTTTCCGCGGCCGCAATTCTGGGCACTTATGCCCAGGTGGGAAAAATCTTTTCCACCGAGACCATCACCCCGGATTTGAGCCGGATTCAGCTTTTTAAAGGGATACAGCGTTTCTTCTCCCTGAACACTTACGTGGAATTGGCCAAATCCATGGCAAAAATCGCGGTCATCGGTCTGGTGGCCTATTACTCGGTGAAGCGCGAGATCCCGAGTTTTATGCCTCTGCTGGACCAGGAAGTGGGCCAGGTGTTGCTGCATCTCACGGGCACCGCCTTCCGGGTCACCGCCCGCATCATCCTGGCTTTGCTGGTCCTGGGGGCCTTTGACTATCTTTATCAGCGTTACCAGTTCGAAAAGAACCTGAAAATGACCAAGCAAGAGGTCAAGGATGAGATGCGCCAGGTGGAAGGCGATCCCAAGGTCAAGGCCCGGATGAAAAGCATCATGCGGCAGATGGCCACCAAGCGCATGATGGCCGCGGTGCCGGAGGCCGATGTGGTGATCACCAACCCCACCCACTATGCGGTGGCCCTGAAATACGACAGCGCCACCATGGTGGCCCCCCAGGTGGTGGCCAAGGGCCGGGGCTTTGTCGCGCTGAAGATCATCGCTCTGGCCCAAGACGCAGGCGTCCCCCGGGTGGAGAACCAGGCATTGGCCCGTTCCCTCTACCGCAAGGTGGAGGTGGGCAAGTCCATTCCCACCTCCCTGTACCGGGCCGTGGCCGAAGTCCTGGCTTACATCTACCGGTTGCGGGGCGCGGCCGCGGGAGGCGGTAGATGACCACCCAGGCGCTGGCCCAGAAACCGTCGGTAATACAAGGCTTCGGCATTCACAAGGGCGAACTCTTCGTGGCCCTGGGGGTGATCACCACCCTTCTGGTCATGGTCTTTCCCCTGCCGCCCATTGTTTTAGACCTGCTGCTGAGCTTCAACATCACTTTTTCTTTGATGATCCTCTTGCTGTCTTTGTACACCATCAGGCCCATTGAATTTTTCATCTTCCCTTCTTTGCTGTTGGTGACCACCCTGTTCCGGCTCTCCCTGAACGTAGCCTCCACCCGGCTGATCCTCTTGCACGGCTATGAGGGCATGGAGGCCGCGGGCCGGGTCATCCGCTCCTTCGGGAGTTTCGTGGTGGGCGGCAATTACGTCGTGGGCGGCATCATCTTTCTCATCCTGGTGGTCATCAACTTCATCGTTATTATCAAGGGTTCCACCCGGATCGCGGAAGTCGCGGCCCGGTTCACTTTGGACGCCATGCCCGGCAAACAGATGGCCATCGACGCGGACCTCAACGCCGGTTACATCGACGACATGGAAGCCCGGAAACGCCGGGCCGCGCTGGCCCGGGAGGGAGAATTCTACGGGGCCATGGACGGCGCGTCCAAGTTCGTCCGGGGGGAGGCCATGGCCGGCATCTTGATCATGGCCATCAACATCATCGGCGGCCTGATCATCGGCGTGGCCCAACACGACATGTCCATCGGTGACGCGGCCCAGACCTTTTCCCTGCTGACCATCGGGGAAGGTCTGGTGGGCCAGATCCCCGCGCTCCTGGTGTCCACGGCCGCAGGTCTGATAGTTAGCAAAGCCGCGTCCGAAGCATCCCTGGGAGAGGAATACGCGGCCCAGTTCACCCTGAAACCCCAGGCCATGAGCGTGGCCGCGGGCATCATTCTTCTCATCGGCTTGATTCCGGGCCTGCCCCATATTCCCTTCATCTCCCTGGCGCTGCTCACCGGCGGTCTGGCCTATGTCGCCCAAAATTCTAAGAAAAAGGCCGAGGCCGCGGAGATCGAAGCCAAAAAAATCCCCAAACCCAAGGGTCCGGAGCCCATGGAGAACCTCCTGTCCCTGGACCAGCTGGAGCTGGAGGCGGGCTACGGCCTCATCCCCTTGGTGGACGAGGAGCAGGACGGCGAACTGCTGGAGCGCATTCGGGCCTTGAGAAGGCAATTCGCCATCGAGATGGGAGTGATCGTGCCCCCCATCCACATCCGGGACAACCTGCAGCTTAAGCCCGGGGGCTACCGGATTTTGATCAAAGGCGTGGAGGTGGCCGGCGCGGAATTGATGGTGGGATACCAACTGGCCCTGGCCCCCGGAGACACCTTGCGGCAGATCGAAGGCATTCCCACCCGGGAGCCCACTTTCAATCTCCCCGCGCTCTGGATTCCGGCCAATAAAAAGGAAGAGGCCCAGCATTTGGGGTACACCGTGGTCAATCTGGCCTCCGTGGTCGCCACTCATCTCTCGGAGGTGATCCGCAATCACTGCCATGAGCTCCTGGGCCGCCAGGACGTGCAAAAGCTTCTGGACCGCCAGGCCCAGACCAATCCCAAGGTGGTGGAAGAACTGGTGCCCGGGCTCCTGTCCCTGGGGGGCATCCAGAAGGTGCTGCAAAACCTGGTGCAGGAACGGGTCTCCGTCCGGGACCTGCTCACCATCCTGGAGACCCTGGCGGACTATGCGCCTTTCACCAAGGACCCGGACATTCTCACGGAATACGTGCGGCAACGTCTGGGCCGGGCCCTCACCAAGCCTTTGGAAACCGCGGAAAACAAAATTATGGTCTATTCCCTGGATCCCTTCATTGAAGACATGGTCAAGGACAGTCTGCAAAAGACCGACTACGGCGTCTTTCTGGCCATGGCTCCGGAAGCGGCCCAGGAAATTATTACCTCGTTGCAGGAAGCCGTGGACAAAGCCACGGCCCAAAACTTGCAACCTATTATTGTGTGTTCCCCCGGGGTGCGGCGTCATCTCCGCCGCCTGGTGGAACGGCATTTGCCCACCTTGCGGGTGCTGTCCCATCATGAATTAGTTACAGAAGCAAAGATTCAATCCTTGGGAGTAGTGAGTTTAGGCCATGAAGCTTAAGACCTTTTTAGCGCGAGACCTAAAGGAAGCCCTGTCCCAGGTGAAAAAGGAGATGGGGCCGGAAGCGGTGATCCTTTCCACCCAATCCCGGTGGTTCAAAGGAAACCAAGCCGGCAAGATGCGGCGTCCCGGGGTGGAGGTGACCGCGGCCATCGATTTGGCGGCCTTCCCCAGCAATGGGAATGGTAACCAGGCAAATGGGGATCAGGAAATTGGCGGGGATTGGTTCCCGCCGCTCAGGACGCCGGTGAGCCAGATACAGGAAGACCTGGACGAAGTCAAAGACCTGCTGCACCGCTGGCTGCGGGAAAACGGACCGCCTTCCTGGCTACTACAGCACAAGGAGCTGGCCACTTTTTACCGTTTTCTCAGCCGCACCGGTTTAGACGAACGTTTCCTGCAAAACTGGCTGGATAACGTCCAGGGCATACTGGAGCAATCCGGGGACCAGTCCCTTACCCTCAAAGAGGTGGCCGGACGCTACCTGATGCACGCGTTTGAGGTGGTGGACCCCTGGAAAGCCAAAGAAGGCCGCCCCCGCTGCTGGACCTTCATCGGCCCCACCGGGGTGGGCAAGACCACCACCATCGCCAAGCTGGCCGCCAAGTTCGGCCTTTATGAGAAAAAACAAGTGGGGTTGATCTCCCTGGATAATCAAAGATTGGGAGCTCATAACCAGCTGGCCGCGTATACCCGGATTTCCGGGCAACCTCTGGAAGTGGTGCACCAGCGCCAGGAATTGCTGGAAGCCTTGGAAAAGATGGCGGACCTGGACCTGATATTGATCGACACCGCGGGCCGCAGCCCTTATGCCCCTAATCTGCAAGGGGAATTGCTCCGCCTGCTGGGGGATCTGCCGGAGTTGGAACATCACCTGGTTCTGAGCGCTACCACCAAGGAGAGCAATCTGGGCAGAGCCATCAAGTGCTTCGGAGTTTTGCCTATTTCTTCTTACATTATTACCAAAGTGGACGAAACCAACGATTTTTCCGGAATCTTCAACCAACTTTGCCGCCACCGGGTGCCCGTGTCCTATTTAACCGCGGGCCAGCGGGTGCCGGAGGACATCGAACTTTCTTCCCGGCGGCGGGTGACGGAGTTGTTGTTGCAGCGCCACCATTAACCGAGTTTGAAGACTTATGGGAGATCCCATGAAACCGACCATGCTGCATGAAATGGAAGACCCGACCCCGGAGCTGTCCGTGTCTTCCGAGCCCCAGTTGCGGGTCATTGCCGTGACTTCCGGCAAAGGAGGGGTGGGCAAGTCCAACGTAGTGGCCAACCTGGGGCTGGCCCTGGCCCAGCAGGGCCTCAAGGTCCTCCTCATCGACGCGGACCTGGGATTGGCCAACCTGGACATCATTCTCGGCCTCAACCCCCAGTACACCATCCACGATGTGCTGCAGCTCCGCAAAACCCTGGCGGAAGTCCTGGTGGAAGGTCCCGGCGGCATGAAGATTCTGCCCGCTTCTTCCGGCATCCCCGAGCTCTCGGAGCTGGACGAATACCAGAAGATGTTTCTCTTGAACGAACTGGACAACTACTCCGAGAGCGTGGACGTGGTCCTGGTGGACACCGGCGCGGGCATTTCCCGGAACGTCCTGTTTTTCAACATCGCCGCGCAGGAACGTCTGGTGGTGGCCAACAACGAGCCCACCTCCATCACCGATGCTTATGCGCTGATCAAGGTGCTGGCCACCCAACATAACGAGCGCCGCTTCAAGCTGTTGGTCAACGGCCTGACCAATCCCCGGGAGGCGGAAGGGGTGTACCGCACCTTATTGAAAGTGGCGGAGCGTTTTTTGGGCCGGGATATTTCCCTGGAGTACCTGGGTTATATTCCCCATGACGAATCCGTGCCCAAATCGGTTTTAAAACAACAACCGGTTCTTACCCTGTATCCCAAATCCCGGGCAGCCAGGTCCTTCGCCCAGATCGCCCAGCGCTTGTGGGAAACCCCCGCCCCCGAAGAGGTGGACGGTAATATCAAATTCTTTTGGCGGCGCTTGCTCCAATACCAGATCTAGCACCGTGAAAGAACTAGAGACAGACATGAAAAAGCAATCCTTGGCACATGACAACTTTAGTGCGTCCGTGGAGTATTGGCCGGGCAAGGTGGACAACGCCTGGCAGGAGCAGATGGTGCTACAATACGCGCCCCTGATCAAATATATCGCCTCCCGCCTGGCCTTGCGCCTGCCGTCCCATATTTCTCTGGACGATCTCATCAGCTCCGGGATCATCGGTTTAATAGACGCGATTCACAAGTTCGATCCCAGCAAGAATATCAGCTTCAAAACCTACGCGGAGTTCCGCATCAAGGGCGCCATCCTCGATGAACTGCGCAGCCTGGACTGGATCCCCAGGTCGGTGCGCAAGAAAACCCATCTCATCGAGAACGCCTATGCGGAGTTGCAAAAAACTCTGGGCCGCCCCGCGGAACCGGAAGAAGTGGCCGAATCTCTCGGGCTGGACATGGATGAGTTTTATCAATTATTAGATGAAACCAAGTCCGTGTCCCTGGTGGAGTTGGAGGGAGTATGGAAGGCCATCAGCGGCAGCGCGGATTTGACGGAAAGCGACGTGCCGGAAATCCTCCAGGATGAAAACATCCGGGACCCGTTCATGGCCGTCCATTTTTCCCAACTCCAGGAAGTCATGGTGCGGGGCATCGAAGCCCTGCCTGATAAAGAGAAATTATTGATTTCCCTATATTATTACGAAGAATTGACCATGAAGGAAATCGGCCAGATTATGGGATACACCGAATCCCGCATCTCCCAGTTGCACACCCAGGCCATGTTGCGGCTCCGGGGCAAACTGCGGGAACATTTTCAATCCGGAGAATAATAAGATGTCCCAGCGCCCGGCTTCTCTCCGCATTTTCCCGTGTCTTTTCCTCATACTGATACTGGTTCTGTCTGTGAACGCCGGGGTTGCCGGGGCTCAAAACCGGGAAGGGGAAGCGGTTGCCACTAAACCCGCTCCGGTCCTGGAAGTGAAATTCCAGGAAGAGGCGGAGAAACCCGCGCTCGCTCCCGCGCCGGCCGCGGCCCCTGCCCTCACCCTGGCCCCTTTCTTCCTCATCGAGGAGGAAGCCTCCCGGGTGCGGGTGCGGCGGGTGCAGGTGGCCCTGGAATTTCTGCAACCGGAAATGGTCAAGGGGTTCGACCCCCAGGCCCCCCGGCTGCGGGAATTGGTTTACGACTTTCTGGCGGGCAAAGACCAGGCCAGGCCTGACCGGGAGATGAAAGAACAGGAAAAATTCCTGGCCGGTTTAGTCAACCACTGGCTGGGGCAGGAGGCGGTGAGCGCGGTCAAGTTGGATCAGAGCCTCTTGCTCCGTTAAGAGGAGGAAAAGCCGTGGACGGCATCGATTACAACTCTAAGATTCCCATAGTCCCCCGGGATCAGACCCTGATCAGCGACCATATCCGGGATAAAGGCGGCCAGGGAACCAGGCCCCAATACTACCGGCAGCAACCTCCAGCCGAGCAACCGGTGGAAGAGGAAGAAACTCAGACTCCGGAAGAAAACGGAAAACCCAAGCATCTCATCGACATCAAAGTTTAACTGCGGAGAAACGCTGTGTCGTTAAAAAGTATGGAATACTGGGTTCTGGCGCAGTTGATCCTGGAATTGGGCCTCATCGCCTTGGTGGTCTTTTCCTTGTGGAAGATCAGGTCCTGGTACCGTAATATTCTGGCCCAACAGGCGGAGCTGCCCTCCCGGGAAGAGATTACCAAGATGACGGAGTTGGCGGGGGTCCTGGAAGAGAAGCGTCGCAGTTTGGAAGAACTGCTGGCCCTGATGGACCAGAAGGCCGCGGCCCTTCAAAAAAAATTGGCCCGGGCCGCGGGCTCCGGGGCCCAGACCTACACCCCCGCAGAAGCCCCCTCCCCCTGGGAAAACGGCGCTTCCCTGCGTTCCCAGGTGGAGAACCTTTTCCGCCAGGGTTGCTCCACGGATGAGATCGCCCGCCGCCTGCAACTGAACCTCGCGGAGGTGAAGATGGCCCTGGACTTATCTAAGGCCCGGCCGCGGTAAAAGACAGTTTTCGGTTTTCAGTTTTCGGTTAAAAGAAATAACCTATTGCGCCCTGCCTTCATATTCTCTTGATCCAGCAAGTTATCCTTGCACCCTGACCGACATTAATAATATGTTGAAAAGGTGGTACAGACAGAGGTGTGGAGTTTTCCCGCCCACCCTGCCATGAATTATAACAAGTTCCAGGTGGGATTCCTTTAACTTGGAACCAGGAACTTGGAACTCGGAACTGTTCAAACCAGAGGTCAATATCAATCATGGATATATATAGATGGCAGCAACGCCTCAAAGCTGCCCGGGGAGAAATTCCCGCGGATTTGGTGCTCACCGGCGGGCAGGTGGCCTGCGTTTATTCCGGAGAATGGCTGCGAACGGACGTGGCCGTATTTGACGGGGTCATCGTCGGCCTGGGGGATTATGCCGGCCCCCGCCTGGATATTTCCGGCCGTTATCTCCTGCCGGGCCTCATCGACGGCCACCTGCATCTGGAAAGCAGCATGCTCACTCCCGGGGAACTGACCCGGGCGTTGCTGCCCCTGGGCACCACCACGGTGGTGTGCGATCCCCATGAAATCGCCAACGTCTGGGGCGTAGCCGGGCTCGATTACCTCCTGGCCGCGAGCGACAATCTGCCCCTGGACCTTTTTTTCATGCTCCCCTCCTGTGTGCCCGCGTCGCCTCTGGAGACCGCAGGCGCGCGGCTGGAAGCCGCGGACCTGCAACCTTATGTGAACCATCCCCGGGTTCTGGGCCTGGCGGAAGTGATGAATTTTCCAGGGGTGGTGGCCGGAGACCCCGGCCTGCTGGAGAAAATCGCGCTTTTCCCACGCCGCCCGGTGGATGGCCACGCGCCTTTGCTGTCCGGCAAAGCCCTCAACGCCTATCGTTTGGCGGGCATCGGCTCCGACCACGAATGCACCCAGGCCGGGGAAGCCCTGGAGAAACTAAGGCTGGGTATGCAGATTATGCTCCGGGAAGGGAGCCTGGCCAAAAATTTGGCGGACCTGTTGCCGGTGGTGACACCGGGTTCTCTGCGGCGCACCATGCTGGTAACCGACGATTGCCACCCCGAAGACCTGTTGGAAAACGGCCATCTGAACCATCTCCTGCGCCTGGCGGTGGCCCATGGTCTCGACCCCCTGGCCGCGGTCACCATGGCCTCCCTCAACCCCGCGGCATATTTCGGGCTCAAGGACCGGGGCGCGATTGCTCCGGGCCTGGCCGCGGACCTGGTGGCGGTTAAGGACCAGCGGAACTTCAAAGTCGACAAAGTCCTGAAAAACGGCAACCTGCTGGTGGACGGCGGCAGCCTGTTAAGCGCCCCTGAATCCCCCCCCTCCCCTACTCCGCCGCCCACTATGAAAGTTAAGATGCCGGAGCCGCATGCTTTTAATCCCCCAGCAACCGGTGATCTCGTCAAGGTCATCGGCCTCATCCCCGGACAATTGCTCACGGAAAAACTGCTCTTGCCCGCGCCGGTGCAAAACGGCCGCCTCGCCGCGGACCCGGACCGGGACTTGCTGAAATTGGCGGTGGTGGAGCGCCATCACGCCACCGGCAACCTGGGATTGGGGCTGGTCCAGGGTTTTGGTATCAAGCGGGGAGCGCTGGCCTCTTCCGTGGCCCATGACTCCCACAATATCGTGGTGGTGGGCGTCAACGAAACGGATATGCTCCTGGCCGTAAAGCATTTGGTGGAACTCCAAGGCGGCCTGGCGGCAGTGGCCGGGGGCCGAGTTTTGGCGGACCTGCCCCTGCCTATCGCCGGGCTCATTAGCCCCGAGCCCCTGGCAACAGTGGCCGCAGCCTACGGCCGCTTGATGGAGGCCTACCGCATACTGGGAGGAAGCCTGCCCGACCCCTTTATGGCCCTCTCTTTCCTGGCCCTGCCGGTGATCCCGGCGTTGAAATTGACGGATCTGGGATTGGTGGATGGGAATAAGTTTGAGGTGGTTTCATTGTTTGGAGAAAATTAGTTCACGCAAAGACGCAAAGGCGCCAGAACGCAAAACCAATATTGTTTCTTTGCGAACTTGGCGTCTTTGCGTGAAACTAATGGAGGTTATATGAGTTTAGTTCTCACCGGCTCCGAAGTCATGCAGGTCCTGGACATGAACCTGGCCCTGGCCGCGGCCCAGGAGGCTTTTCAGGCCTACGGCGAGGGCCGGGTAAACATGCCCCCCAAGTCTTATCTGCAATTGGCCCAAGGCGACTTCCGGGCCATGTACGGGGAGATTTTTCTGCCGGACGCGCATATCTGCGGCCTGAAATGGGTCAACGTGCATCCGGGAAATCCCCACCGGGGGTTGTTAACGGTGATGGCTAAGATTATCCTCAATGATCCGGAGACCGGCCTGGAATTCGCGGACCTTGACGGCACTCATGTCACCGATTTCCGCACCGGGGCCGCGGGCGGCCTGGCCGCCAAATATCTGGCCCGGGAGGACGCATCCCGCCTGGGCCTCGTCGGCGCCGGGGCCCAGGCCCGCACCCAACTGGCCGCGGTTTTGAAGGTTCGGTCCATCCAGGAAGTCGTGGTCTTTGACCGCCACCTGGCCCATGCCCAAAAATTCGCAGACTATGTCACCGTCACCTATGGAGTGGCGGCCCGGGCCGTAGCCAACGCCAGGGACGCGGTTTGGGGAATGGACATCGTCACCACCACCACCCCCAGCGAGCAGCCGGTGGTCTTTCGGGATTGGGTGTCGCCGGGGACCCACATCAACGCCATCGGCGCGGACGCCGCGGGCAAAGAAGAACTGGACCCGGCCATTCTCCAGGCCGCCAAAATAGTGGTGGACGACTGGGCCCAGGCCTCCCACTCCGGGGAAATCAACGTGCCCCTGGCCCAGGGCAAAATAAAGGCCGAGCAGATTTACGGCTCCCTGGGGGAGATCGCTGCCGCAAAAAAACCGGGGCGAACCGGCCCGGAAGAAATCACCGTGTTCGATTCCACCGGCCTCATTATCCAGGACCTGGCCCTGGGTTACGCGGTGTATCGCCGCGCCCAGGAACGGGGCCTGGGAGTGGAGAAGGATTTCTTGGCTTAAAGGATATCGCCACGGCTATAAGGGGCTGATCATTAAATTATTTTTGAGTCTTTACATTTCCCTTAAAAAAAATGTAAATGAATAGGGCTGTGTTTCAAGCTTTCCAGCCAGAGTGAAAAAAGTTTTTCGATAAATGGTCAACCCCCAAATTCCGGGGAATTCTGGGCGGACGCCGCGTCACCAAAGCCATGCGCTGGATTGAAAATGTTATTTTCCCTCCCAATTCGGGAGCCCAACCCCAGGATTATCCGGATTCGGGGGTAGCTGATAAAACGAGCCCGGTGCACAAAGTCGCCTGGGTTTTTTTCTGCCTAACTTCCCTACAATTGGCCTTCCTTCAACCTTCAATCATTCTGCTTCCCGGAGAACGCACCAATCTCTTTTCTGGACTATTCTGCATCGTATCCCTGGCCGCGACGGTCTGGGCCGCCAGAAAAGGGGGGTTGTTTCGGAACCGGGGAGAAGCGGTCATCTGCCTGCTGCTGGCGGTATTATTGCTCCTCAGCGGGTTTGCCAGCGCCCAGCCCCAGGTTAATACGCTGCGCGGACTGGTGCTTTTGGTCTCGGGTTTGGGGGGATTCTGGGGCGCCAGGGTTTTGCTGGCCACCCCGGCCAGGCAGCGGTCCTTTCTTAAACTTTCTCTGCTGATGCTGTCTGGAATCTTGCTGGCAGCCATGATCTCTTATGCGGTTTCGGGGAGACTTATCGGCAAGGTTTTGGATCCCAACTATCACCCCCTGGCCACCAAAATCATGCTCCTCTGGTTCGCGCCCTTGACCCTGTTTTGGGGAACGGCGCGCCAGAAAATCATAGGCGCAATCTTCATCGGTTTGAGTTACCTGCTCTTTTCCGTGACGCAACTGCGCTCAGCGATGGTGTTGCCTCTAATCATGGGCCTGTTGGCGGTGTTCTGGGGCAGGTTGCGCCTTCGGTATTTCCTGGTGATTCTCCTGGCCGCGTCCGCCATCCTCTTTTCCTTTTTTCGCCACCTGCCCTATTATAAAATTGCTAAGGAACACGAGCCGGCTTATTACCGGGTGGAAAATATTCCCTTGTGCTGGCACATCGCAGTGCAGCACCCCTGGTTGGGCATCGGCCTTTTGACCCCCCGGCAGGAATTTTTGAAAGATTATGAAATAAAATACCCCTTTGTAACCAAGGAACAATTTAGCGATTCTTTGAGAGCTATCAAAGTCGCTGATAATATGTTTCTGACTTTTATGGTCGGGGTGGGCTTTCCCTTTCTTTTGCTGTATTCTTTTGCCTTGATCAAGCTACTCAGCGCCTTGACGGGCAGCATCAGAAAAGAACAACCGGCCGCGCTGATCCCTCCTCTGGCCATATTTTTACCCCTGGCCGCGGCGCTATTGTCCTTCTTTTTCTATGACATTTTGCTGCATCCCCAGGTGTGCTGGTTCTTCCATCTGTTATTGGGGCTGATTCCTACGAACGGGAAGTCAAAGATACGAGGATAGCCGCCAAAGGCCTGCGGTGCGGTAGCTGACGCCAGGATGCTTATGCGGCCCCGACGTGGTGGCGGTAGACCAACTGGGCCCAACCCCGCAAGCCCCGGTTCGGGGCCAGGGTCTTATGGTCCTCCATTTCGGCCAGCCTCTGCGGCACAGCATCCACCAGCAGGATGGAACCGGACTCCAGAGAGCTAATCCCCCGAAACAAGGTATAAGGTTCCGGCAGGGAGCTTCAGAGGAAAAAGCCCACGTGTCCAAAGCGGCTTCAGGCTGAAGATCGCCTCTTCCTCGAGATTGCTGGGGCGCATCGCCAAATAAATTTCCTTAAGCCTGACGCCCCAGGCGCTCTGTCAGACCCCTCGGCCGAAGACTACTATGCGCACCGTTTTCAGGAGGATGGCCAGGTCCAGAAGGAAGCCGATGTTTTTGATGTAATAGAGGTCGTACTTGAGTTTCTCCGGAGTGGTGTGTAAAGCCAGGCCGTCGGGAAACATCACCTGCGCCCACCCGGTAATGCCTGGTTTTACCAGGAAACGGTAAGGGTAATAGCGGATATTATCCATAAAATCATCATGGGCCAAAGGCCGGGGGCCGATAAAACTCATCTCGCCTTTCAGGATATTAATGAGCTGCGGTAATTCATCCAGGCGGAGTTTCCGGATAACCCGCCCGATCCTGGTAATTCGGGGATCATTGTCTCTGGTCCATGTCGGTCCGCATTGGGCGGCATTTTCCACCATGGTCCGGAATTTCATGATCTCGAAGACCTTACCCTTCTGACCCAGGCGATCCTGGCGGAAAAAAACCGGTCCGGAGCTGTCCATCTTGATGAGCAGGGCCGTCAGCACCATGATGGGGCCGGCAATGGCCAGGAACAGCACCGCCAAGACGACGTCCATGATCCGCTTCACTCGCCGGTAATAAATCTGGCTGGTATTGATATTCCACTCGAAGATCCAATTATCGGAGATGTGCTCCGTGGGCAGTTTAGCCGTGAGAAACTCATATAATGACGGCATATCGATGAGGTTGCAGTCGTTCCAAGACACGGTGATGAGATTCTTGACGAGCTGGGGGGATTTTTCCCGGGTAATGGCCACCACCGCCAGAGAGACCTGATGTCCTTTAATGATGGCCGGCAGTTGCGATGAATCACCCAGGACCGGCACTCCGTCCACCACTGTGCCCGTTTTCCCCGCATCGTCATCAACGAAGCCCACCACCTCAAACCCGCATCCGGGTCGGTCGATAATGGAATTCAGCAGCTCTCGTCCGGACTTGCCCGCGCCGATGATCAACAGGCGCTTCTGCAGCCATTGGGGGAGAGAAATCGCGGAAAATCCAAAGCGCCAGGAGGCCACCAAAATGGAAAAGGACAGCGCTTGCAAACCGATGAGACTGCGGCCCACGTCCGCGGCCTTTAGCGAAAAATAGAAGACCAGCACCACCGCCAGGCTGCCGATCCAGCAACTGATCAGGGTGTGGACGATATTAGTGATGCGCCGGAAATCTTTCTGATAGTCGTAGAGGTCGGCAATAAAAAGGACCAGAAAGTAAGTAAGCCCGATCAATAAAAAAATAACCTTGTGCGTAGCCAAAAACTCCCACGGTCTGATGGCGGTGTGAGGATATAACAAGAGGGCGGTAACTACCGACAGAGAATAACAGACCGCGTCCCCGGCGACCAGCAGCACCTTCCATTGGGAGATGTAAAGGCTGAAAATCTTAAACATTTCTAATTCTTATGCCAGACCGTCCGGTTGATGTAGTCGAGATAGCTCAAAATTATCCGCACCACCTTTTGGGAGACATTATCCACGTCATAATCCGGGACCAGGGCGAACTGCCGCCGGCCGCGGTCGTGCCGGGCAGTAACGACGTCAATGGCCTCCAGCACCTGGAGAGCTTTGAGGCCGCACATGATCAAGGTCCCCACATCCATCCCCTCCGGACGCTCATGGGCCTGGCGCATGGTCACCGCGGGAAAATTCAGCAAGGAAGATTCTTCGGTGATGGTGCCGCTGTCGGAAACGACACAGAAGGCATGAAGTTGCAGCTTGACGTAATCGCAGAATCCCAAGGGTTTTAAAAATCGGATAGCTTCCCCCAAGTTGAGCTCTCCCGCTTCTTCCAGCCTCTTCCGGGTCCGGGGATGGGTGCTGACGATGATAGGTTGGCGGTAACGTTCCGCCAAAGCTCTCAAAGTACCCAACAGGTCGCGGAAATTATTCTCGGAGTCGATATTTTCCTCCCGGTGGGCGCTCACCACCAGGTAATTTGCCGGCGCCAGCGCCAGGGTATTCAGGACCGCTGATTGATCGATTTGGGGGCGATAATGTGTAAGAACCTCCTTCATGGGGGAGCCGGTCTTAATAATGGTCTCCGGCCTGATGCCTTCCTGGAGCAGATATCGCCGGGCATGCTCCGTGTAAGTCAGGTTGATGTCGCTGAGGTGGTCCACAATCTTGCGGTTGATCTCCTCCGGGACCCGTTGGTCAAAGCAGCGGTTGCCCGCTTCCATATGAAAAATGGGAATCTTGCGCCGTTTGGCGGGAATGGCCGCCAGGCAGGTGTTGGTATCCCCCAAAAGCAGCAAGGCATCCGGGGACTCTTGGGCCATAACCGCGTCTGTCTTGATGATGACGTTGCCAATGGTCTCGGCCACCGTGGCCCCCGCTGCCTCGAGTAAATAATCGGGCTTTCTCAGCCCCAGATCTTGGAAAAATATCTCATTCAGTTCGTAGTCATAATTCTGTCCGGAGTGAACTAGGATATGGCGAGTATAGCGGTCCAACTCACTGAACACCCGGGAGAGTTTGATGATTTCCGGGCGGGTGCCGACAATGGTCATCACCTTATATGGCATAGTCATAACCTAGGTCTGAACGATCTGGGTTTTCCGGCCCAGCTCGTTCAGGCAAAATCTTATTATGGTATCAGCAGGTTGTGCTTCTTTAACAATCCCACTGTGTCCTCAAAACTGATAACCGTATCCGCGGAACTAAATTCTTTTTGCAGACGCGGGCCCGGCATGTCGTTTTCCCATCGTAATTCCGGCAACATGGAGCGAATTATGTAATAATCGCCATTCTTATAACATCGGTTAACTTCATCCTCGGAAACCATGATCTCGTGCATTTTCTCCCCTGGCCTGATGCCGGTAATCACCGTGTCGATCTGCCGATTGCCAATCAGGGCCTGGGCCAGGGTGAGCACGGTGGTGCTGGGGGCTACGGGGACGTAGATGTCCCCGGGATCGGCATGACGAACCGCAGCAAAGATGGTATCCACCGCTTCATCAAGGCTCAGGAGAAAGCGGGTCATCTCCGGAACGGTGATAGTCACCGGGCCGCCGTTTTTGATCTGGTCTTGAAACAAGGGGATCACCGATCCCCGGGAGGCCAGAACGTTGCCATAGCGTACGCAAATAAATCGGGTTTGGGGGATCATAATATTGGCGGCGATGAAGATGCGCTCTTGAATGGATTTGGTCATCCCCATGACACTGACCGGTTTGCAAGCCTTGTCAGTGCTGATGCTCACCACTGTTTCCACCGGATAATTATTTTCTTCAATGGCTCGGGCAATGTTAAAGGCCCCGATGCAGTTGGTCTGCAGGGCCTGCATGGGAAAGTATTCGCAGGTGGGCACCTGCTTCATAGAGGCCACATTGAAGACGAGATCCGCGTCCTTTAGTACCGAACAGACATCGGCAAAGTTCCGGACGTCGCCGATACGCATTTCCAGAATGTTCATGAAATTGCGGTAAATTACTTCATCGGTGACTACCGATCTAGACATATAAGAGATACGGATGTCGTGTTGTTTGGCTTCATCCCTGGAAAAAATGATAACCTTTTTGGGTGTCCCTAATTCGCCGGAGAGAATGCGGCGAGTCAATGTCTTACCCAACGACCCGGTTCCTCCGGTTATCACAATTCTTTTGTCAGCCAGTATCATGTTTATCCTCGGGGTTATTTTTTATAGAAATCAGATACAAGATAGTGCCGGTGCATTTCGGCTACCAATTCCGGCCAGGAGGGCGGCGTGTACCCGGTGATCTTCCGAAAGAGCGTGGAGTCCAGGGAACGATCCACCTTCACGGTGTCATCGGCCATTATCTCGATCTCTTTGTCGTATTGCCCGGCCACTAATTTTAGTAAATCATATTTGGCGATGGGAGCCGCGGCCACGTGATAAAGCCCGGTCAGCCTGGCGTCGTCCAGGAGGAACTCTTTAATGATCCCGGCCAGAGCCACCGTGGGAAAGCCGTTGAAGATGGCTTTGGTGAAACCCCGCACTGAATGTTCCTGGGCCAGAAACCATTCGATCAAACCCAGCTTGCCCCGGAGTTCGTGGCCGATGATGGAGGTGCGGATGGTGAGGCACGGCGGTTCAGTCACCTCCCCCAGGGCCTTGGAGCGGCCATACAGGTCCTGGGCGCTGACCGGGTCCTGTTCGGTGTAGTTGCCCTGGGCGCCATCGAAGACGCAGTCGGTGCTCAAATGTATCAGACGAATCCCGGCCAGGCGGCAGGCCAAGGCCAGGCGATGGGGCAGTAAGGAATTAACATAGATTGAGGTGCACGGATCCTTCGCCAGGTGCGACTGTTTGACGATCCCCAGGCAATTGACCACCACTTCGGGCTGCGCTTGGGTAAGCGCTTTTAGGATGCTGTCAAAATCAAAGGCCTCCACCTGCCCCAGGCACTTGGTTAACAACTCCCGCGGAAACCAGCGCCCCGCTTCTTGCAGATCCCGCCCCGTGGCGTAAACCTCCAGGCCGCCCCCGGCTAACCGGGAGAAGACCACGTGCCCCAGCATCCCGGTGCCGCCCAAAATCAGGACCCTTTTTGACTTGCCGCGCTTAGCCACTAATTTCTCTGACTAATAATCCTTTGACCTCTACATTTTGTATCAAAATTGACTCTGAAAAGCCATGAATACCTTAGCGCCTCATTCTCCCTTGATCTTCTGCATCAGCGCCTCCAACCGCTCCAAGAGCATCTTCTGCTCGAAGTGCGTTAGAAAGTAATCCCGACCCCGGCGGCCCATGGCCCGACGTTGGGACGGGGACAACTGCCGGAGGGCTAAGACGTTTGCCGCCAGGGCCTCCGCGTCCCCGGCCGGGCCTGCCAAGCCCGCGCCGGCCTCTTGCACCACCCGGGCCCCCTCTCCGTCCAGCGCGGCAATAATGGGCCGCGCACAAGCCAGGTAAGATTGGACTTTGGAGGGTATGGTGAGCGCGAAGATGGGCTCTTGTCTAAGGGTGACCAGTAAGGCGTCGGCCAGGGCAAAAAACCGGGGCATTGCTTCCGCGGGGTATCTTCCCAAGAGACGGACTGCTTGGTCAAGTCCCCGGGCCCGCACCTGGTCTTCCACCCAGGCTCGCCGCCGACCGTCACCCAAGATGATCCAGTTGATCTCCCTTTGGTCTTTGAGCCTTTCCGCCGCGGCCATGATGGTTTCGAAGTCCTGGGCTGCGCCGATATTCCCCGCGAATACCAGGTTAAAACCTTTGGGCATCAACGCCCGTTCCGGCGCGTCGGGCTCCAGGTCCACGGGCCGGTAAAACTCCTCAGCGCTGTTGGGGAAATAGACGGTCTTTTCCGCGGCTCCGCCATAGGCCCCGATGGATGGGAAAAACGCTCGAGATTGGGCCAATATGAGAGCGCAGCGCCGGTAAATCAGGCGCACCAACTTACCTGCCAAGCCCAGGAGAGCGGCGTTGCGGACCGCCCCGGTGGCCGCAAGGCTTTCAGGCCAGAGATCCTGCACCCAAAATATGATGGGAATGTTCCGGAGCCTCTTTAAGACCAAGGCCGGCAAACCCACTGTCACCGGCGAGGTCTCGAACACCAACATCAGGTCAAAGGGCCTGGGGCAATATATCGGGGCCAAAAGACAGGCGCACAGGGCATAGGACAGATAATTCAGTATTAACCGGAGGTTATCGCCTTTGCCCCGGGGGATGACCGGGACGTGAAAAACCTTTATGCCTTGATAGTCATCCACCAACCGCTTAAAGATTCCATATCCAGGAAAGAATTTGCCTCCTGGATAATTGGGGGTACCGGTGAGCACCTCGATTTGATGACCGCGATCATGTAATTCCCTGGCCAGCCTGTTAATTAAGAAATTCTCCGGCCAAAAGTGGTTGGTAACAATTAAAATGTTCATGCCGCCCGTCTGAGGAGAATCTTGCGGTAAAGCTCGATATATTTGCAGACAATCGCATCCCAGCGATAATTTTCTTGGACAAATCTCTGCAAATTTGCTCCCTGCGCCGCCAGTTTTTGAGGATTCTTGAGCATCTTCAACAAGCCGGCTTTCAGCCCGGTCACCGAGGGGGAAACGACTTCCCCGCCATCGATGGCGGCTGCCTCATTGAAGCCGCATCGATCGGTAAGCAATACCGGGGTGCCGCAGATTCCGGCCTCCAAAACCACGATGGACATGGCCTCTTGCCTGGAAGGAATGACCACCAGTTGTGAAGCATGATAGGCTTCTGTTTTGGCTGGATTTCCTAAATATCCTAAGAAATGTATTCTGGCATGGGCCTCATAACGGGCCGCAATCTCCTCCATTTCCTGCCGTAAGCCGCCGTCCGGCCCCGCCACCGCCAGATGGTAATCCGGCAAATCGTCCATCACTTCGCAAAAAGCCTGCAAGAGCAAATCAGGGCCTTTAATATGATTCAATCTGCCCATAAACAAAATAAAAGGGTTGGAGCTCAATCCGTATTTTTCTCTAAATGCCTCGATATCAATATGGCTTGGCTCATCCGGATCAATACCATTGGGAATCACCAGAATCTTATCAGCCTCTACGCCGTAATCTTGGCAGGAAGGAAGCTCCCCCGCAGTGACCAGGATGTCGGCCGCGGCTTCCTGGATCATGCGTCTCCCGATCAAGGAATTATAAATAGCTTTTAAGAACTTGGAGCGGCCGCTAATGGGCAAGGCTCCTGCCGTGCAGACTACGTAAGGCTTCTTCTGGCGTTTTAGGAATAAGTAAACCAGGGTATTTAAGACACTCCAATGCCCCATTAAATGAACAATGTCCGCTTCTGCTACGGCCTTATTTATTTGGTTTAATTGCAAAAATGGAATATAAAACCTTTTAATCAGTGTAGGCAGCGCCACCACTTCTACTCCCGGGAGAGCCTGTCGACACTCCTCCGTTAAGCCGAGGTCCGTGGTCAAGAGGGTGATCTTTTCCCCGCATCTCGCCAGATAACGGCTCATCTGGAGAGTTCTTTCCGCACAACCACCGCCCGTCACCGGATCGATGTGAGTAACCACATTTAAGATCCTCATGGGGCTGCACTTCCTTGGTCCCGAATTACCTGCTGCACTGCGCCCACGAGTCCCAAAGGGAAAGAAAACCCGGTAGCCAACAGCCGTTGGGAGGAATAGCGCACATCACCCCGGTTGCCGCCCCGGCCCTGTAGTCGCCGCAATAAATAGGGAATGATGAGGTGGAGGTGAGGCGCTGGTCTAAGGCGGTCCAGCGGACGATTATCCCGACAGGCCTTATACAGAGCCCATATCCCGGCATTGGTATTCAATGGTTCCTGGTCGCAGGACACAAAAAGAATCTGGGGATTCTCTGCCTGGTGGGAAATTAAAAAAACTGCGGCTGCGGCCACATCTTCAGCATGGACGATATGGGCGCACTCTCCCCCGGTAACAAATACCTTAAGCCGGTCGGCCAAGGTAGCGCTCATGCACATGGCCAGGACTCCGGGTTTACGGTGGTCCACGACATTGGTGGGCCGGAGAATAACGGTGCGCCAACCGCTCCCCATCCGGCCCACCACCTTTTCCGCCTCTAACTTGCTAAGTTCATAGGCGTTTTGGGGTTGACACGGGGTATCCTCATCAACCCAAAGCTGGCTGGTCCTGCCAACCACCCCGGCGCTGCTCAAATGGCAAAGATACTCAATTCCTGTTTGGGCCGCCAAACGCAATAGTCTCTCGGTCCCCGCCACATTCACGGCCCACATCTTGGACTGATCCGTCAGTTCGGCCGCACAGTTGAAAAGCAGCCGAGCGTCTTGAAGAAAATCTTTCAAAACGGCCTCGTCCTCTAATCCACCATAATACGACGTAGCGCCTGGAATTTTGAAGGTATTCCTTCGGCTCAACAGTCTGACTTCATAACCCAGGCTCAGTAATCGCTGCACGATCCTTCTGCCCATAAGGCCTGAGGCTCCGGTGACAGCGGCTATTGGTCTTGGCTTTTCATTTAGCCTCAAAATTTCTTCATCCCAGAAGATCGTGGAAATATGGCGCCAACTCTGTCAATATTATTAATACCTCCCACCTTCGCTTCACTGGACAGAACTGGGTTATAATGTAATTTATCGCTTGAAAAGCCATAGGATCGCCAAGGCAATATTCTTTATATTAAAAGGATTATTCTTAAGCATTTTATAAAAATATTCTTTTTGAATTTCCGGTGGCGCCTTTTGTTGTAAAAGGACATTTAGAATAGTCCTATAAAGATTGGCATATCTTTTTCGCATTCTTATCCGGGTGATCACACTAGGATTTGCCCCCAGTCCCATTGTGAAATGATCCTTTAAAACAGCTTCAACACTTTTACAATGGTAGAGAATTCTTTTGGATGCTCCGGTACCAATGATGGTATACTCACCCAGTATCTCATCAATAAAACGAAACACTGTTACTTTGCTCAGGCGCAGCCAGAAATCAAAATCCTCCGAAGTATTGAATTCCGGATTTTCCCGGAACCCGCCAATGCTCACCGCTATTTCCTTCTTAAAGGAGGCAGCTGAAGGGGAAAGCAAAGACCCCCGAGAGGAAAACAAAATGCTTTCATACATCTTTTTTGAGGCCGGGCCGGTTTTTAAGACGCCGACTTTCTTGCCGTTTTGGACCATCTGTAAGTGATGGCTTACCAGACCGGTTTCCGGGTGGAGACGAAATTCCTCAACGGTTCTCTGCAATTTATCCGGATACCAGATATCGTCATGATCCAGTAAAGCAATGTAGATTCCGTTGGAGTTAGCGATACATGTATTTCTTGCTCCCGCAATGCCCTTATTGTCTTGTCTGACACAACAACCCCTAAGGCCATAATTTGCCAAATATTTATCTACTATTTCTTTGGTTTGATCTTTCGACCCATCATCCACCACAATAATTTCGTAATCGGGAAAAGTTTGCATCCGCACGGAATCAAGAGTTTTTTCAATAAACCCGGCGGCATTATAAGCAGGAATCACTACGGAGACTAAAGGACTTCTGTTCAAAAATTTATGCTCTTTTTCTTGCATATTTTCTTCCATACATCACAAGATAAAACTAGCTGAATAGTATGTCATAATTCTTTCTATATCAAAGGTTATAAAAAGTGTTTCTCTCAGCTTTCATCTTTAGAAGTCCCTCTCTTACGCCTATAGTTTTCACGCCTAACTCGGTTTCCATCTTGGTGGTCTCAAAAGAAGTATCCCGGGGCCGGGGAGCAATCTCCGGAAAATAAGAATCCGGAACCGGCGTAATCAAACTTGCATCCAAATCAAACACTTCTGCGGTCAGTAAAGCAAACTGATATAGGGTAATATGGTCGCGGCCGGCTACATGGTAGATGCCGGTTCTTTTTTGCTTAATTACGGCCCAGACGGCCTCGGCGCAGGACCATGCCGCCAGAGGTTTGGTAAACACATTATCCACAATCTTCAGAGGGCGGTTATTCTTCAGAGCATTCACCCACCACACCACGGGATTGTCGCGCTCCCCCGGATAAGGCCAGCCATACATGAGAATAGGCCGGACAATGGCCCACGGAATACCACTCTTACCAACCACATTCTCAGCTTCAACCTTCAGCTGCCCATAATAGTTTATCGGGTTAACCGGCGCGGTTTCGGAGTATAGGGGCGACTGCCCATCAAATACGGCATTTGAAGAAATGTAAATCAGCTCAGAATGGTATTTTTCGCATAACTCGGCAATAATCTCTGTGCCCTCCACGTTGATTTTCCGGGTCTGTTCGCGATTCTTTTCGGCAAAGTCAACACTGCCGATGGCCGCGGCATGGATCACTGCATCAGGTTTAACCCAGGCAAAAATCTCTTGCATTTTCGGCCGATCGGAGACGTCGGCGACCTGTATCGAAAAAAGCAGCGGCAGCGGCAAAGCATGCTCCGGAAAATAGATGGAGAACCCCTGGACGTCCTGGGGCGCAGACCGCTGCAAAGCAACCCCCAGCAAGCCGGTGCCCCCAGTAATCAGAACCCGTTTAACCGTTTTCATATTTGCTAGTTGATAACTATCCTTTCATCTTGAAATTGTTGGGCTTGTTAGTCTTCCGACATTCTCATGCGCTTTATTTCTCACTTAGCTTAATCTGATTAAAATCCCTCACCCATGAGATTTCCGGCGCCACCCGCAGCAGCGGCGCGGACTCGTTGGGCAAAATCGCCAGAAAATTCACCCCCCAGGCCTGGGCCGCGCGGTAGTCGCTTTCCGCGTCCCCGAAAAACAGGCACTTGGCGCCAGTCAGCTTATATTGGGTCAAAAATCGCTGGATAATCTCTTTTTTACTCGGCGGCGCCCCGGCCACACCTTTAAAGAACGTGGTTAAGCCCCGGCGCCGGACAATAGCGTGAATTTCATCCTCCGGGGTGGCCGACACCACAAAGCAGGGCACTTTTTGGTGCCACCTTTCAAGAAAGGCAACACTTCCGGGAATTGCCGGGGAAGCCACCACCTCATCCACCACCAACTGGGAGAACCGGCGGCAAAGGTCGGCCAGGCCCGCCTCATCCAGGGGCTTTCCCAAGAATTCCCGGAAATAATGGCGAAACTTATCGAACCGGGTCATGCCGCCGTGCCGGCGGTGGTGATCCACCACCTTAGCCATCACTTCCGGTCCATAGGGCTCAAACAACAAGGCAAAGGCCCTGGTTTTCACCTCCACCGAGTCGGCCAAAACCCCGTCAAAATCGAAAAAAAAAGCCTGCCATGCCGGCAAGGTCACCTCCTCCGGCCCCAACTTATAAAACTCCCGCGGCCTCCAGACCTGAAAACAAATTGCGGATGGCCGCCTCTTCCGTCATCTGCCGGGCCTCCCGGGCGTACGAGCCGATGTGGGGCGTCAGCACCACCTTATCCACGGCGCATAAGGGGCCTTGATAGGGTTCCCGGCCAAACACATCCAGGCAGGCAAAACCGATTTGCCCCTCTATCAGGCAGCTATGCAGCGCGTCTTCATCGATCAATTCCCCCCGGGCGGTGTTCACCAGAATGACCTCGCGCTTGCCCAGGGTTTGCAGTTCCTGTGGGCCTAGAATCATTTCTTTGCCGCTGGCATGAACCGTGATAATATCCGCTTTTTCCAACAATTTCTGGAGGGACGCCCTTTCGGCCCAGTCAACTTCACTTGCCTGGGGATCGAAATATATTATGCGGCAGTCAAAGGCCCGGGCCAACTCCCCTACGCGCCGGCCAATGGCCCCGAAGCCGATGATGCCCACGGTCTTGCCCTGGAGGAGGCCCCCCATCAGCTTTTGCCACTTGCCCTGTCTGGTCATGCGATCCTGGAGGGCGATGGAGCGCAGCGCGGCCAGGATCAATCCTAGGGTCAATTCCGCCACTGCCTGGGTCAGCACGCCCACGGTGCGATAAACCCTAATACGCAGTTCCCCGGCGGCCTCATGGTCCACGTTATCCCAACCCGCGCCCACCCGGGAGACCACCCGTAGATAACCTTGGGCCGCGGCCAGCACCCTCCGGGTCACCGGCTCGGTCCCCGCCAGCAAACCCACCGGACGATGCTCCTCCAGGAGGGCCAGCAGTTCGTCTTCCGTCAGCTTGCGCTTCCAGGGATTGGCAACCAGCCTGAATTTCTGCCTCAGCGGGGGAAGAGCGGCATTAAACGAGGAGGTGGTAGCCAGAATTGTTCGATTATCACCAGATTTTTTGGACATCATCATGCAATTCTTTGCGATTATTTTGCTTTCTTCTTGGCTATGATTCGAGCCAATTTATTATTTATTATTGTGAATCTTATCAAATATTTCCTGCATACACAACAATAACCCCTGTCCCATATCGACATAATAATGCTTCATATATTTCCTACCCAATTTTGGCGTAAAAGTATAGGGGGTTATTGTATAATGATCCATCGGATCCTTGGATTTAGGAGCAACATAGTTGATATTAATATCTTCTTTTAATATTTCTTTAATCATCATAAACAATTCACTTACCTTCATCGGGTAATGACCGGTGAAAATTACTTGTTGATTCTTGAACTCATCATCCAATATTTCCACACTGGCATAGGCCGCGTCCAAGACGTTAATATACTCCCGGATTTCGCTGCCGTCACCCAGATAAGTGATCTTTTTTTCCGTCATCGCTTGGGTCAAGTAGCGATAAATGCTGTTCCTCAAATCGGCCCTGGTCCCGTAAACCGTGCCGTAGCGCAAGATGGTATAATCGAGTCCGTACTGCTCTTGGTAGGTTTCAATATACATCTCGCAGGCGCATTTGCTGCACCGGTAAAAAGAGCCGGAGTTACTGTAGACGTAAACCGTACTGGCATAGATAAACCGGTTGATCTTCTCTTTCCGCGCGGCCTCCAGTAGTATCGAGTTTCCCAGTATATTATATTTCACGGTCTCGACGGGCCTGCGGCTGGCCTCGTCAATATCGGCGATGCCGGCAAAATTATATAAGACTTCCTGCCCTTTGACGGCGGCCTCCACCAGTTCCTCGTCGAGGATATCGCCGATAATCATTTTCTGAGTCGGCTTCAGGTGTTCCGACTTTTGCAAGTCGAAGATGGTCACCGTATGCCCCGCGGCTGTTAAGGCATCAGCCACATGGCTTCCCAAAAAACCGGAGCCGCCAAAAACAATGATATTCATGGGTGCCTCTATAGCTCAAATACGATTTTGACTCAACAGTTGCATGAATTTTTCGGGGGTATCCGTCTCTCCCGGGAGTAAAAAGAAATCATTGATTATTTTCTTTGCTTCTTGCCGACAATCAATCGCATCATAATCTTCACTTATGGTCCCAATTACTTCTTTTCTTAATTCTTTGGAGGAAGCCACATGTTTAATCAACTTGGATTCGATGCCTCTCAACGGAGACATATTTATCAATTCAGGAGTATCAACAGTTATGATCTTACAGCCAAAGGCCAGCCCTTCTAAGGAAAGGCCCGATTCTCCCACTATCAGCACCTTGACTTGAGCCATTACCTCTTCCAATGGGTCAGAGTTAACTTCAAATGGAGGCGCTATTGGCACGCCTGCGTTTGCGAAAACTTTCTCTAATTGTAAAAAAGGGTGGGGTCTGATCCAAACTCTAAGATCTTTCAGGCCCTTCAGGGCTTCATTAGTAACATTTAAAAGAGCGCTGCTTTCTTCAGGGTTAATGGAAAAGGCTAAAAGTACGATATTCTCCTTTTTAATCCATTCCTTATTCAGATATTTCTCCAGATAACCATACCTGATGGCCTCAGCCAGAGCCAATCTTTCTTCAGGCCAGCCGCACTCTTGAAGATATTTTTGCGGCAACCTGCCGTTACAAATAATCTTATCCGGTTTGGGCAATGAATATGTACCTTTTTCCGCCAGTTCCAGCGGGTGGTTGAAATAATTTAACAGCATTTTAGAAACCGCGGCATGTTGGTAGGCCAGCATCGGTCTCCTTTGCCCCTCCGCTTTTTTGGCCGCAAGCAACGCTTTCTCCCAAGCATGCATCTCGCAATAGTATAAAATCGGGAGTTTCGGAACCTCTTTTAACAGGGAATTAAACATCCCATAATAAGCCAGCCCTTCGTATCCCACCCGGCCTGCAAAAGAAGCGTACCAATCATCCCTGAGAAGGGGATAAAAATTATAACCCCCCCACTCGTGCAAGGCGGAGATAGATTTCTCTAGGCTCCTGAACTTCCTCCCGCATTTTAGCATCCTCCATAAGGCCTTAATCTGGCCGGAGAACGAATTAAATTCCTCGAGAAAATATATCAGATTCCCCCCGTTGATGAATCCTTTGGTGAAGGCCAAGGATTCTGCCAAAGAACTAGAATCACCTTTTGCCATCATGGCAATCCAAATAATCTCTTCGCCTTGCGCCTCGAGTGATTTCTGTAAGTTAGGATAATAATTATTTTTAAATATCCCCTTGGGGGCCAGATCGAGGTCATAATTAGGATAATAAGTGATTATGATTATTGATCCATTTTTTGACAATCTCCTTGAATTACCAAAATTCCTCTTGATCCTCAAAGTTCTTAGAAAAAGATTGCCGGCGTAATACAACATCAGCAGAATATGTTTTAAGTAATAGTGCTGTTGCAGATTTCTGAATCCTAATCCTAAACTACGCTTTTTATAAACCGGACATAGTTTATAATTAATGGAGCTTCGAGCGGCAAAATCAGCCAAGGCTTTTTGCAGCTTGGGGTTGCACCCCCCGAAGTATATTGCCTTGATATTTTCTTTTTTCGCAACGGTCGTTATCGCCTGCATTTTCGCTAAATTATTAAAGAAATCCGATTTAAAAGTATTTCTTTCTGCAATGAGACTGGTCCACCATAAGGTGGCAAAAGAATCAACGGCAAAGTATTCCTTAAGATTGGGAGCCTTGTCTGAAACCCTCGCGGGTATTTCCGCAACAAATTTTATGTACCTTTGCCGCAGTTCCTCCCCGCCCGCATGTAACTTCTTGGCACTGGCTAGAGTTGTGATATTGCAGCCGATATTCTTTAATTTATCAATAAGATTCACAATCACTGCGGCTTTCGATGACAATGGAAAAAGAAAAATATTGTCGTTTTTTCTCAAAAGACTTAAGTTAATTTTATCAATAAGTATTGATGAATCAATAATAAATAATATATTCATTTAAAAATATCCAAAATAAGGAAAATAAGAGTTATTTAAATAATCAATGAAGTAATATTTGGGGAGATCTTCATGCATGTTATTGCCATCAATAAATTCAATCTGACAATTAAGAGATCTTTTTAAGATTAAACATGCGGACATAGGGGATTTTTCTACCAATATTCTCGAATATTTTCTCCATGCAGGGCCCCATCTTTATCAGGCGGCGTAGCAGACAGCTGCGTCGAAATTCGGTCAAGAAATTGTAGTTTTGCTGCTCGAGTAAAGCAAATCCTTCTTGCTCGGCGCATGCAACGATTTCCGCATCGGTCCAGCGGTAGCCATGATGTTTGACCACGAATCCGAGCCTTTTCCTGGTCAGAACCGATTTTAGCAGCCATCTTAACCTGGCCTCGTATTTTAACAGGACTTCGTGGATCAAATACGCCAAGAATTTATCTGGAGAGCCGGCGGAATCAAGGATAAATTGGCCTCCTGGTTTCAGAAGATTATTAACGTTTCGGAAGAAAAGCTTTAAGTCTCGTTCATCGAAAAGATAAATTAAACTCAGGGAGATCACCGCATCGAATTTTCTATCTATCCCCCCTTGCAAAACATCAAATTCCAAGAACTTGAAATTGGGGAATAATTCTTGGATCTCTGTGACCACTTCAGACGCCTGCAAATCGGAACAAATGACATTAGCCATCTTCCAAAAGATATATTTCGTTGGCGCAGCGGCCCCCGGCCACTGATAAAATCTCGCTCTCTTTCCTAAGGTGTTTTCTCAAAAACTTGTCATAATTTTCGAGTCGTCCCTCATGGTAGTCCCAGAAATACTTATTAAAAAAGTCCGGCTTGCTCCTGCAAGCCGGGTCAATCCTATACCCCCCCATAGCATCGGCATGTTCCTGGAAATCAAAGTCAATGGGGAGATTAATCCTTCCCTGTCGGGTCGGGTCGACGTAATACTTGGTCCACTTGATCATTTTAGCTCTAAAATTATTTTGCCCTGATTGCCAAAGATGACTAATTTAAACTATACGAAATAAATAGATTCATTTAAGCAGCAAACAGAACTTATCTCCGGATAATAACCATAATTTATTTAAAGTGATTTGCCTGGTAAATCTTTTTAAGGTTTTCATACATATTATTTCCTTCTTCATCAAATTTTTCAGCGATCTTTATTTGAGGATAAATACTCTCTGACATTCTGGCATAGAGAGGAAAGGTCCTTTGCAAGCCTTTCAGTTCTTCATAACTTATAGAATCCATTTTTAACGGCACTGCGTCAAGAACCTGGTGCACTTTGTCGTTTTTATCAAGATAGCCTTTGTCGATACAGTAGCGGTACAATTCCGTGCCTTTATAGGGTGTAAATAAGTAGACGTTGGTGGTGGCGGGGTGGATTTGCCGATTGATATTGATCGTATCAAATACCAACTCTCTGGTCTCGTCGGGGAATCCGATAATATTGTTAACCGTATAAGCTATTCCATATTTTTCCACAATCTTGAAGGCATCTAACATCTTCTTATTGGTATAATTCCGATGCAGTACTTTTGCCCGGAATTTTTCATTTCCATGCTCTATGCCGAATTGCAGGTTTTGGCAATTCATTTCCTTGAGAATCTTGACCTTCCCTTCGGTCACCGTATCCGGCCGGGACTGGCACCAAAAAGGCAAACCGATTTTCTTATATTTCTCGGCAAAATCCTGCAATTCCGCTTCGGGCTTGGCCAGGAAGGATTCAGCGTTGAAATTGATATAATCGGGCCGGTATTTCTGAACCAGGAAATCCAACTCTTCGATGACCCGGTCCACTTTCTTGCGGCGGTAATAAGCCCCGCAGCCTTTATCCTTAAAGAGCCTCCGGAGTTGCGGGGCTTCACAATAGGTGCAGTCATAAGGGCAGCCCCGGTCCATCTCCACATGAATCATTTTGTAAACCTTGCCATACATCGGCCGGTAAAGGCGCTTCTCATCAAAAATATCGTAATCAATAAAGGGAAGCTTATTGATATCCGTCAGCCTCCGCATGTCGTTTTTTATAACCGTGCCATTCTTCTTGATCCAGAGGTTGGGAACTGTGGAATAATCTTCATTTCCCCGCATTTTCCGACACAACTCTACCAGGGCCTCTTCTCCTTCGCCGAGGCAAATAATATCGATATTGTCATTGTTGATCACATCTTCCGGAGAAAAAGTGACAAAGACTCCACCGGCGATCACCGGCTGGGGATAATCCTTGATATGCTCCAGGAGGGACATGCCCAGTTCAAAGGTGTCTTCCACCAGGGTGATACCGATGAGGTCAGGGCGATAATCCGCCACCATCATGGATAAATCATGGTACATATCGCTTTCTTTATAGGAGACCCCTTTTTCTTCGTAACTGAAGGGCCTTAATTGCAGCAGCTCCACCTTTTTCTGCTCGAAATTCACCTCTTCCCACTTGTAGTATGTGGTGTCGAACAATTGCACTTCAAACCCCGCCTCTTTTAAGCAAGGGGCCAGCAGGGAGAGATTAATGGGCACCAAGGTGGCCATCTCGGTGTTGGGGTAAATGAAAAGCACTTTGAATTTGTCAGGCATTTAAAAATCCTTAATCTTCCCAATCCTGGTAAAGATCGGACAGGCTGGTATCTTTTTCCAGGATGGCTCCCCAGAATCCTTCATAATCAACATGCCGCCAGAAGCAAGCCAGTATGAGGCTGAGAATCGGTATCTTCCGGGGATATTGATAATAGACCTCGCTGCGGGCGACTTTCCAGCCGGAATGGAGCAGGAGCAGGGTCCAATCCTGGGGGCTCAGCTCAAAAATATGCTCATCTTCGGCAAAAATCCGGGCGTGGCTGGGATTTCTGATATGGTACAGCCCCACCCGGCTCTTTTTCAGGTAAGGCACGGTGATCGCCATCAAGTTGCCCCTGGATTTCTTGGCCAGCCGCCGGAAAAAAATCGCGGGGTTGTGCAGGTGCTCCACCATCTCAAAAGAAGTAAACAGATCCACGGCTCTCTCCGGACCCAGGTCCAGGTCTTCGGCCCGGCAAAGAATGGCCTTCAGCCCCTTGGCGGCAATCTTCGCCACCGCCCGGGGGTCGAGGTTGACGCTGATGGTTTCCAACTTACGTCCGTCCCCCGCGAGGTTGGCCAGATAGAGCATATGGGTGCCCGCGGAATCGCCGATATCCACCACCGTCAAATCCCCCGAGGTCGTCTCTTCCAGGGCCTTCAACATCAGCGCGGTCTGAAAGGCATGCAGCCCCCTGACCTTGATTTGCCAATAATCGCCGTGCTCTTCTTCCCGGGAGTATTGCCCGGAGATATCGGGAACTATGGCCTCCAGCCGGGCTGTCATCGCGTTTAAGCCGCTCTGAGCCAGGGCGCGGCCAATGGACCATTGGCCGATCCGCTCCACCGCCGCTGCTGGTTTAATCCCCAGAGACGTCAGGAATTTTTTAACAATTGCTTTAACCATTGAGGGAATGCCAAAGCCCGACAAATTTCTCCCAAAAGATTTCCATGGCCTCCCGGCGGCCCACGGTAACCCGGAGGTAATCATGTAAATAGGGGTTCTGAAAGCCATAACCCACCAGGATTTTTTCGTCCTTCAATTTTGCCGCCAGTTCCGGGGCCCGGCCCTGACACTTGATCAGGACAAAGTTGGCCTGCCCGGCCCGGTGCTCGATGCCCGCTTCCCTAAGTTGCCCCACTAGATATTCCTTGCCGCCCAAGGTCCCTTTTATCAAATCTTGAATAACCTGCGGATTATCCAACAACTTTTCCGCCAGAGCTACGGCCAGGCCATTAACGTCATAGGTGGGCCGGACTTTCCGCAAATTGTCGATGATGGCCGGGGAGGCCGCGGCATACCCGAGCCGGGCCGTGGCCAGCCCACAAAGTTTGGAAAAGGTGCGCAGCACCACCAGATTGTCGCCGCGGCCGATTTCGTGGATCACTGTCTCCGGGTAAAAATAGAAATAGGCCTCATCCACCACCAGCAGCACGTCGCGCTTGCCTGCCTCCCGGATCAAAGCCAGAAGCTCGTCCGGGGGAAAGGCGTAGCCCGTGGGATTATTGGGATTGACCACCACCGCCAACCGGATATCCCCGGAAAGCTGTTGCCGGAAGTCGTCCCCGGCAAACGATAGATCCTCCCGGCAAGGCAGGACCAGAGGACGCGCGTCGAACATCCGGCAATATACCGGATACATGGCAAAAGTCGGATCGGTGAGCAACACCTGGTCCCCGGCGCGGACATACGCGTCAAAGAGGTATTTGATGGCCCCGTCCGAGCCGTTAGAAAGCAAGATATTTTCCGGTGACACCCCGTTATGCCGGGCGATCTTTTCTTGCAGAGCCTCATATTCCGGGTATGCGGCCAAATACCGGGCCCCGGTCCCGGCCCAGACCGCCTGGACCAAATCCTCCGGCAGGCCCGGCACCCCCTCATTCATATCCAAACGCAGAAACCCCTGCCGGCTATGGTCATGGGGATTGGTGCGGTATAGGTCTGCCAAGTGCGGTTTAGCTTCCGGCATTTAAATTCCTTCTCCGGACTCAACTGCAAGGATAACGTGAACTTGCGAGTTTACCATCCAGGAAAAAAGCCCTGAATATCAGCCGGTGATAAAAGCGATGCGGACTGCATCAGCAAAAAATTATGAGACATCTTTCAAGAAAACTATCTTATTTTGCTCACAGGCCCTGCGGCTGGCCTCCAGCGCGGCCAGGGATTGCCAGGCGTCCCGGCCGGAACAAACGGGTTGTTCCTGTTTTGCCAGGGAATTATAAAAATTGTCCAACAGAAAATGATCGGAGATATCGTACTGCCCTGCCACCGACCTGTCCGCCACTTCTTGAGTCAGATCGATCTTTTCGTTCTTTCCTTTGGGGAAGAACCACAGCGGCGGCTCCAGCCATTGGCTCTCATTGAACAGCGTGCCTTTTTCCCCTTCCACCACCAGGGACTCTTGGGGGATCACCCGGTTCTGCGAAGAAATGGTCCCGGTATAGATGATCGCGACGTTCTTTTGAGTGCGAAAAAACAGGTTCAAGCCAGTATCCCACTGGTAGAGGCTCCAGGAGGGCTTAAAGGTCTGACCGCTCACACTCACGTATTCATCGGCCAGAATATAGCGAAACAGGTCGAGATGGTGAATCCCCATGGCATAGAGCAGAGGAAATTCTTCCGCAAAAATGTAGGGAGGATAATTCGGGTTTTCCCGATCCCGGACATAACGGAAGAAAATGTGCCCCACCCGGCCCAACATGCCCTCTTGAATGGCCTGGCGCAGCAAGCGGCCCACGTCTTTAGTCCGCCAATTTTGGGTCACGGCCAGCAGCAGACCCTTTTTTTTCGCCAGCGCCACCAGTTTCCCGGCCTCGGCCAGGTTGTTGTCCAGGGGTTTCTCCACCAGGAGGTGCAGATCCCGGTCTATAGCCTGCTTAATAGTAGCCCCATGGTATTCCGCGGGATTCACCACCAACATGGCGTCCGCGTCCACCTCCTGGAGCATCTGCCCCAAATCCTGGAAAGTCCGGTCGGGGGGCAAGTAGCCCCGGCTGCTCAGGCGCTGCCGGGCCTCCGGGTTGGGGTCGTGGGCTCCCGCCAACTCAAAGTTTGGAGAACGTTTAATCAATTCCACCCATCCCAGCCAGTTGGACCTTTCCGGGTCTTTGGGCAGGGCGCGGTTACCGATACCTGACAAGACGATCTTTACCGGGTTGTTCACGTGAAATCCTTATCCACTAACCGATTATGGCCATCTCTTGCGGCCCACCACGCACCAGACCCGGTCCCCGTAACCGTTTTCCTTCAAAAAAGCCTGATACAGGAGGTTGAATTGCTGCCAGAGCGCGCTCCAGGCCGCCTCGGGCGCGTCTTCTTGCAACTGGACGTTGGGCACGCCTTTGCGCGCCGCCAGGGTGTCGCTGGGCGCCCGCAAAAAGGCCCAGTTTAAATGATTGGTGATGGGGTATTCCTGGATCACCTCGATCTCGCCTGCCAGCCCCAGCTTGTCAAACAGCAGTTTGATGGTCTTGGGGCTGTAATAAAAGAGGTGTTCAATGCAGTAATAGAAGCTGACAAACTCCGGAATATTATAGAAGTTCACCAGCGCGTCCTGCACGTTGGGCACCAGGATGACCAGCTTGCCTTCGGGTTTGAGGAACTGGGCCAAAGTCCCCAGAAATTCCCGGGGTTCGGCAATGTGTTCCAGGACGTAAATCAGGGTAATGTAATCGAAAGTGCCCGGCTTAAACCTGGTTTCCAGGGGCTGATCGGAAACGTCCAGCTTCAAGACCTGCCGGCAGAATTCGATCTCTTTGCGATTCAATTCCAGGCCGTAAATCTCCTGGGTCTTATCCTTCACCAGGTCCATGAAGTGGCCGGTGGAACAACCCACGTCCAGAACCACTTCCTTGCCGGTCAGCATGGCCGCAAACTTATCGGCCCACTGCTTGTTGGCTTTTTTCATCTTTTCATAATACGCCTGAGGATTTAAAGCATCCGGTTCCACGTGGGTGATGTAGGTCTGGTGATAGTCTTTTTCATAAAAATCCGCGGGAAACTGGTAGGATTGCTGGTCCAGAAAGACCAGGGAGCAATCCCGGCATTTATAGACATCGGCCCGGTGGCCGAATCTCACCTGGTTGGCAAGCAAGGTAAGACCGGCACCGCCGCAGAGGGAACATGTTAGACTTTTATTGCCGACAACCACCTTTTAACCTCCTTTTTTCGAACGCGGCCAATCGCTCCAGGCCTTCCCGCAGCGGAATCTGCGACTGCCACTGTAAATCCCGGGCAAGGGCCCCGTAATCCCCCACCACGCCGAACTGGTCTCCTGGCGTGCCTTCTTGGAATTCAACGGGGTAATCTGGACATCCCAGAACCTGCTTCAGGGCTTCGATCAGGTCTGACACCGTGGATTTTTGGCCACTGGCCACATTGTAGACTTTACCATAACTTTGCGCATTATCCCAGGCCGCCAGCCAGGCTTCCACCACATCGTCGATATAGACGAAATCACGGAACCTCTCCCTGGAGCCTTTGACCAAAATGGGCTCTCCAGCCAGCAGGAACGACAGATAAATGGAGATCATCCCCTGCCTGCGGTTTTCCAGGTTCTGCCCCGGCCCGTAAATACTGAACAGACGGAAGATGGTGGTCTCCATCCCCAGGGTTTGGTACAGTTTGATATAGGCCTCCGCGGCAATTTTACCCGCGGCGTAAAAGGTCTTGGGCGCCAAAGGGTGCGCCTCGTCCACCGGCAGGTATTGGGGGTCCCCGTAAATACTCATGGAACTGGCGTACAGAAAGCGCTTTATCTGCTTTTTCTGGCACCACTCCAACAGCCAAAAGGTGCTCAGAACGTGGCTGCGCAAGTCCCCCAGAGGATCGTAAAATGAAGCTTCTCCGGAAGATTGGCCCGCCAGATGGAAGACCGCGGCGGCCTCCAGGTTATCCAGGAGGCCGTATTCCTCTTCCCGTCCCAGGTCCATTTCGATGAAATCCGCGGCAGGCGGAATATTTTCCAACCTGCCGGTGGAAAGGTCATCCAAAATCGTGACCTGGTGGCCCGCGGCCAGCAGCCGCGCGGCCAGATGCGAACCGATAAACCCCGCGCCTCCGGTTACTATAACATGTCTGCTCACGCTCATGAGGCTAGGCCAGATCCGGAAAATTCTTTTTCAACCAGTACTCTACCCCCGGCACCTGCCATTCGTAATCGATATCGCAGCCGCCCCACTGCTTTAAGGGGTATATTTTCTGCCCCATCCATTTTTGCGGCAACAGTCCTTCTTCAATATTCTCCAAGCAGCGGGGCCTGACGATGGAGGCCCCCATATCCGCAAACCAGACATCACCCTGGGAATCGCGGTCACACGACAGCGTTTTCGGGTCGCCAAAGGTTTCAAAAGGCACAAAGGGGTGCAGCAGCCCGTCTGCGCCGATCTTTCTAGCTCGCAAAGGGCTCCACATATTGTAGCGGGAGACGGTCACCGCGGAATCGTATTCGGGATGGGCCCGCAGGGCTTCGATGCCCGCGTTGATGGTCTCTCCCAGGACGGTGGCCGCGTTGCAAAACAACAGGACCATCATCTCCACCTCCTGACCTAGTTGGGCCGCCAATTCGCGGATCACCCGGTAGCCGTGGACAAACGCGTCCTCCCCCAGGGCCTGGGCCGTGGCCAGTTCCGGCGGCCGCACGATCACTTCCGCGCTATGGTTCCTGGCCAGCGCCATGATCTCCTCATCGTCGGTGGAGACATAGACCCGGTCCACCAGCCTGGCCTGTTTCGCCGCCAGCATGGGATAGACGGTTAAGGGCCGTCCCAAAATCGGATATAAATTCTTCCCGGGAAACCCGGTGCTTCCTTTACGTCCCAACAATAACGCCGCAATCATCAGAATTCACCTTATTATCCGGCCCCAGGCCGTGCTGATTTATTCCAGAGTCTTTCCTTCAAAGCCGCGAAATCATGCTCCTGCAAGCCGAACAGCGCGGGCCGCCAATGCGCCAGAACCAGGACCACCACGCTATACGTAAATCCGGCCAGCAAGAATGAATAAATAATCTTTCCCTGCAAAGCAGATAGGCTGTCAAACATATAAGTAATCGACCAGGCCACCGCCAGGAGGCATCCCAAACATAGGCATTGATGCCCCAGAAGGCGCCAAAAATTCACTCCCAACAGCCGGGAAATGAAATAAAGTTGGACATTGATGCCCAGGACTTGCACCAGGACCATTTTGACGGCCAAGCCGGTGGCCCCGGCTCCCAAACCCATCATCTCCCGGGGCGCGATGAGCAGATAAGTCAAGGGCAAACCCAGAATTAAAAAGGCTATACCAATATTTCGATAAAGGCCAGTTTTCCCGGTGGCATAAAACACCGAACTGCTCAATTGCCCATAGGTCTGGTAAATGGGGTAAAAAGCCATGATAGTCACGGCCATCAAGGCCCCCTGAAACTTTCCCCCGCCCATGATGTAGATCACCTTGTCCGCCTGGAGGGCCACAAAACAAGAAAAAAAAGCTGCCACCGAGTAAAGCAGCGGGACATACCGCTGAAACAGATAGGCCATCTGGGGCCAATCCTCTTTGCCGAAGGCGATGGCGAACTCCCTGGTGAGCAGTGGCGTCATGGCCCCGGTGAAGAGAAAACAGATGGTCCCGATCTGCAAAGAGAGGCTGTAAAAGCCTTGTTGCACACTACCGTGAGAAACCTGCAATAGCCAGCGGTCAAAAATGTTAGCCAGCATCGCCACCAAACCATAGACAAACAAGGGGTGGCTGAAATGATAAAATTCTTTGCTGTAATCTTTTATGCGGCCCCAGGATAACTTTTCCGCCAGTCTTAGTGAAAACCCTTGGCGTTCCAAGATCCGCAGGGAAACTACGATCATGAAGGCGGTAATGACAAAATAATAAAGGAATAAGCCGGGAAGATGAAGTAAGTGTAAGCTAAATAACGCTATCAGTAAGATCAATCCCAGGACTTTTTGCACCATCCGGGCCTTCTCGCCCGGAACCGTAAGCCCGTAGGCGTCCAGCATTTTCTCAAAAACCTGGGCGAACCAGATCAATACCCCCCAGCCGGCCGCCAGGTAAATGTAAATGAGGTGTTGGCTAGGCCAGATCCAAGAGGAAGCGGCAAATACCTGGCTCAGTAAGACGATGGCGAATATCAACGCCACGACCAAGCCGGAAAAATAAAAATAGAATGTGACTAACCCGGTTTCCCGCGGCCTCTGAGATAGTTTGGTGTAGAACCCGAGAGAGGTCCCCATTTCCAGGAAATTGAAGACCTGGGTAAAGAAGTTAGTGAGAAAATTGAAGTCTCCATACGCCCCTGGGCCCAGCCCCCGGGGGATGATCGCCTGGGTCGCCAGGTTAACGGGCAAGCCCACCAGGTTGGCCAGGAGTTTGGAGCCGTATCTTTTTCCCAGGGTATCGGTTTTCCCCCCCCCCTCCTGGCGATGATTAAAGGTCAATTCCCTGGCCTCCGGCAAGTTGCCTGATCACGCACAATAAATTTTCTTCGGTCTTTTCCTTATACACATAATGATGATAAAAAGTGTTATCTCTTTTCTTCTCTAAATCTCCTTTCCAATAACGATCGAGCATCGCCATCATCTCCTGGTTGTCCTCCGCATAGTGCACTCTTTTTTGCAGCTCCACCAGCGCCGAGGGATCGAAGGGATGCAATGGATCGTTCATCAGAAATATCTCCGTATCTAAATGCAAAACTTCGTATAACGGCTGAGAGGAGAATTCAATTAATACAGCTTGCGGGGAATAATTTTCTAGGTATTCTAGTAATGTCAGATAATCAATAATTCTCAAGTTCTTTAACCTTCTTAATGTTGGCAAGACGGAACAGTTATTATAATTAGACAATTTAAATGGCTTAATATGTACTTTTAGCCTTTCCAAAGAATTTAAATATTCCAAAAGGACAATCTGGCGCTCGGTTAACCTGTCGGGAGGGAGCCTGATCATTCCCCCTTCAAAAATAGAAATTGAATTGGTTATGGGAAATAGAATATCAACTTCTTTCTTGTTTTTCCTGGAGGATTTCGGTTCTCCATATCCCAAAGGGAGAATATTGGTCTCCACCTCTTTATCCGGGTACAATCTCCGCAAATCCTCATGGGTAAACCCGAAACTCACATAATAGTCACATCTGCGAAAATCCGAATCGAAATGCCAGGGTTCCAGGGAATCGCCATAAATAGCTCCATGTTGGGCCCCCAAGACCGTCTTCCCCCGGGAGCTCAGATATTCGTTCAACAAGGCCCTGGGGCCTGAATCCGGAGGGCTGCCCCAAATCGCCAACGAAAGAGGGAATTTCTCATCGATTGCTGCCAAAACTTTTATAACTTTGAAGTAGCTATTGATTTTCCTCGAAAAATTCTGAATAACATCCTGGAAGAAAATCTTATCAACCTCACCTAGCGCGCTGATATTCGCGTCTTTAAAATCAAAAGCAATGTCAGTAACCAGCTCCGAATGATGACTCAATTGGTTATCATAAATTGATTCCAAACCGCCATCATTATCAATAATAATTAAATTATAATCATTCAGGAGATTTATTATGGATTTGTAACTATATAAATATCCTAATATCGCCAGAGTTGTCTTTTTTTTATCTAATTTCTTTTTATAGATCTTATGCTTCATGATACCTAATAACTTGTCAACCACCTTTCGGGGCAAAAATAATGAATATTTAATTTGGGAAGTCCAATATTGATAATTATCCGAGACAGAATGGTTCTTATCTGCTCCACAATCAATAATCTCCATCTCATCAGCGCCGAAAAGGTTGGCGGAGATGGCTTTTAAATCGGTATCAACTGCTATTAAATTATTAAAAACATAATTATAAGCTTTTATTTTGGAGAGATTGAATTCCTTTCTTATCTTCTTGATGGCCATGAGGAAGAACATATAGCCGGAATAATGGTATTTCCCCAAATATGAGTAAAGTGGCCAGAAATAGTTAATTTTTAAATCCAATTGCTCATTAATACTTGCCGCCGACTTCTCGTCAATCCCCTTCAAGATATGTTCAACCCGTTCGGAAGAGATTTCCTTAGCTTCCTTTATCTCCTCCATATCGAAAAAAGCGCTTAAACACCGGCATTCCAGCCCATGGAATTCACGCAAAAAAATATCCACCGTCGAATGGGTGGAGAACAAAAGATTATTCTCGTGGAGCCTGTTTCTGAGGCAATGCACGGCATCGCCGACACTGTGAAGTATAATACCTTGATTCATCTGCTAATCAGCTCGATACCTTAAATTATTCTCATCAATTCCCTTTTAAAAATCCCGGCAAGGTTAAGCCATTCTTATTGCTCAGCCGCCAAAATGTAACTCATACCATAGATTAAGATTAATATATTGCCAGAAAAACATGTAATGATCCTTACCGGATAGATGTTCCGCAAAAGTTTTTTTCAGCTTTTGCTGCTGGTAGATTTCCCTATTAATATACGAATTTCTGGCAATTAAATCTTCAATATCTTTCCGGTTTTCCTGGCGGAACCACTCGTCCGCGGGAGCATTGAAACCGGCCTTATCCCGGCGGGTCCTCACCTTTTCCGGCAAAATCCCATGCATCGCTTCCCTTAAGATCCATTTCCCCAGTCCCTGGTGGATCTTCCAGGAGTTATCCAGTTGGAAGCAGAATTCCACCAGACGGTAATCCAGAAATGGCAGCCGGTTTTCGATGGAATGGGCCATCATATTGCGGTCTTCGGCCCGCAGCGAGGGAGGCACCGCTTCATAGAACAACTCCAGGTACAGACGCCGGGAGAGGCCGCTCTCGTATGGGGAAAATAGCATCGGCTCCCTGGCCTGGGATAAGATCCCGGGGGAGAGGCAATCCAAGTATTGGGAAAATTTTTCAATCTCTACCTGCGGATTCAACTGTAAGCGCCGAATATATTCCTTTTCCCGGTCGTATTCGGCCACAGGCCGGTTATGGTTCTGCAGCCAGTAGCCCAATTCCTCCCTGTCGTCCTTCCCGTTTCTCCGCAAGTCGCTGAAAAAATAATGATAATGATCCCAGTATCCGGCCAGCAGCTCATCACCGCCGTGTCCGGTCAGGACCACGGGTACCCCATGCTCGGCTATCTGTTTGGTAATTATGTAATTGCTGAACCAGGTCACCGTACAGACCGGTTCATCGTGGTATTTTAACATTTCCCGGACCGTGGGAAACAGCGCCGCGGCCTGGGGATAGATAAACCGGGAATCGACTCCGGCGTGTTCAATTACGGCTTTAATATAGGCAGATTCGTCATAGTAACCTTCACCGGTAACCCCGGAGAAGCTGATGAACTGTGGATTTTTTTCCGCGGCCAGGCAGGTAATAGAAGTGGAATCCATGCCGCCGCTGAGCATACAGCCCACCGGCACATCGCTTCGCAATCTAATGGCCACCGCATCCCGCAGGATCTCCCGGAACTCCTCGATCAACTCCCCGGCCGCGGCAATCTTCCCTTTTTCCTGACGCTTCTCCAGTTGCCAATACGGTTTGGTTTCCACGCGGCGATCCCGTTGGAAAACCATAAAACTGCTTTTGGGAACCTGATTTATATCCTGAAAAAAAGATTCATTATCATTGTCCACATAACGGTAATGCCGGCCGGCATAATTTATAACTTTGTTAATATTGATTTCTTTATTTATGCCGGGATATTTGAAGATAGATTTTAGTTCTGAGGCGAATAACAGCTTTTTATCATCTTGATAATAATACAAAGGTTTTTTCCCGAACCTATCTCGGGATAAGATCAACTCATCCTTTCTGCGGTCAAAAAGAGCCAGGGCCCACATGCCGTTAAATTTCTCAAAGCAGTGGAGGCCCCATTCCAGATAACTATTAAGCACCACCTCCGAATCGGTGGTCGATCTAAAAGTGTATCCCAATCTTTCCAGTTCTTTTCTCAACTCGAGATAATTATAGACCTCCCCGTTATAGACCAGCCATACCGAGCCATCGGCCCCGGCCATGGGTTGATGCCCCCGGGGAGATAAATCCAGGATACTCAGCCGCCGGTGCCCCAGGCCGGTATGCCCTTTGGCAAACGGCGTCAGGTCCTCAATGGTCTTGAAACAGGCCGGTTCCCTGCCCTCTGCGGCAAACAAAGCGCAACCGCGGTCATTCGGCCCCCGATGCGACATTATATCGGTCATCAGGAGAAGTTGTTCCTTGCTGATAACAGTATTTTTATCAAAACAATAAACGCCGGTTATGCCACACATAGTAATACCGTTCCCTTAACAGCTATTGGGCAAACATTTCCGCCGATATTCAAAAACCACGGCGGCTGCCAGTAATAAGATTACCGCCAGGGCCGTTATTGCCGATATTTTTATTCCCCTGTGAAAGGGTTCATTATAATATTTCAATACCACCCGGTGCTCTCCCCGATCCACCAATATTCCCCGAAAGACACAATTAACCCGGTGAATCGTGGCCCCGGCTTGATCAATGGTGGCTCGCCAATACGGGAAAAAAAGGTCGGTGACGACCAGGATAGACGGCTCTTTAACCTTCACGTCCACAATTATCTCATTGGGACCATAGGCAACCAGAGTGGTCTCACCGGCTTTCCCTCCCGTTCTCGATGCGGATTTAAGCCGGCGAAACGCGGCATATAACTTCTGATCTTCAGTGGCGACGGTAAGACGCGGCTCGAATGACGGATCTTGCAGTCTTTTAAGCAGATCTTGCCGGGAGGAGAAAAACTCCAGGTTCAGCGCCACGTAGGCCTTGGACACCGCCTTGCTATTTTGGTAAATATAGCCGTCTCCCACCGGATACCGCCCCACCAGTAGCAGCCTGGGGTCATTGATGGGTTCATACCAAAACAGGTAGGATATGCCGGCTATATCGAGCAATCTGGAACTGGGGTCCCATAAGGAGACCCAGGATTGCCGGAAATATCGCGGGTTGCCTCCATTCAAGGCCTTATCAAAATCATAAAAAAAATCCGGCAACAGGCTTTCATGGTAGTTGTAGGTCTGTCTGTTTTGGGTGGCGGCATAATAACTGACGCCGGGATCAAAGAGGGGTTCAAAAAAACCTGCATCCGGATTGACTGCGGCTATTGTTTGATAAACACCTTTAGGGTCCCAAATTCCCCGGTCCCGGTAATCTTCGGCGGCCTTCTTAAATAATGCCAGTTTGCGCCGGTATTTCTCGGTAATATCATTCGAGCCGATTCTTTCCGTGACCTTTACCGTCCTTTGAACAAAAGCGTTCTGCTCCAACTCCGAAGAATACCTCCGATCAAGGCTGGCGGTGAAAGGGTAAATCATCTTGGGAAACAGCAAAAAATCCAGGCACATCAGTAGTCCTAGGAGAGTCAATCCATAACTGCGCCGGGCAAACCTCCCCCGATAAAACCAAAACAGGATGCCCAGGCGGATGATAAACGCCAAAAGAAGCAAATAAAAAAAATAATCATAAAAGAAGGTATAAAACAAAAGATGCAGACCGATAAAATTCTTTATATCCTTAAGAATCGATAACGATAAAAGCACATTAAAAATTGAGCCAAAATAATGCGTAACTACCCATAATATTAACCAAACCATAATTGCCGCTAAATATAACATCATTAAAAAAAAAGCGACGCGGTTAGCCCACATGCTCTTGGCGCTGATCGCTGTAACTTCAGCTGGGTTGGCCCGGGCCTTTTCCCAGATATCATTTAAAGAGGCCATCATTAGAATGTTAAAACAGAAAATAAACCCGAAGAACAAAAAATTCTCCGAGCTCTGGGCTCCCAGGCGCTCTTCCAAGAGCCGGGCAAGGGGGAAGAATTGATTACCCAGTTTGGAAAATAATAAGGCCATGACCAGAGGCCAAACCCAGAAAAATACATATTTCTTTCTTAAATCCTGGGTCCCCAGGACATAGGCCAACAAGGGCAAAAAAAGAATGCCGAAATATGACCGGAAGTTGCTGATCATGCCGACGCCGAACGGCAGGTACAAGGGAAAATCATAATAACCCAGGGTATAAAGGCGATTCTGCCAGGGGAAAAACGTACCCAGGGCATCAATCAAGCCGTAGCCGGTGGGTGGCGCATATAACGACCGGGCAGACAGGTGGATATTGTCCCATAACGGCAGCAAGAGGTAAGAGGAAAGTCCCAACGCTATTATTAGTGATAACGATATGCCTAACAATCCCGTGAAAACGGCCCGTCCCCTCTTCTCCTGGATTTTCAGCAAATATTTTACATTATTATAAAGAAAGTAAGGTATTATTATATACGCTATCAAGATGGCCACCCAGGCGCCGCTGCCCAGAAAGGCGGCGGCCCCCAGAACTCCTAATAACAAATAGTGAATCAACCGCGGCGAAACGCTGAACATGGATTGGGTGATAATCATCATCCACGGGAGAACGCTGTAGGCGGTGACGAATTTTCCCGGACCGTGGTAGATGTCGTCCATCCATTTGGGATAAATTACTATTAGAGCCGCGCCCAATAAGGCAAGATAAGAAGAAAGACCGTTATTCTTCAGGAACTTGTAAGTTCCCAAAGCCATGATGGTCAGAAAGAAAAATAGGCCGATAATCCATTCGCTTTTTGGATCGTTGAAGAAAAGTTTGAAAATGTTTCCCAGGGACAAGGGGTTATTAAACGGGTCCCGGCCGATATAATTCACGCCCAAAACATTGTTGGGATTCCACGCCGGAATTATTTTCTGCCCCACCAGCCAAAGACGGTCGGACAACCAATCTCCCCAGATCAGGCCATAACCCCATTCGGAAAAAGGCAGCCAGCCGTGGCAAAAATAGGGGAGCCACCAGATAAAGAGAACCGCCAAAACTGCGGCAATTACCATTAAGTATTTTGATTTACCCAAAATATTCTTTCACAAGAGACGGGAAGTATCTCAGTTCTGGAGATTTTGCTTTAAAATCGCGTGGCGGTAGAATTCGATGAAGAATTTGATAATTACCGGGATCAGATTGAAGCACCCCACCATGCGGATGGCGGCCAGGATCCTTTTGGGAGTCAGATGTATTTTGAGGAGGCCAATTTTCTGCAAGCGCACCAGATCATCCGGGCCGAGGTCATTAACCGCGATGGGGCTGTAGTCATAACGCCGATATTCCGAAAAATCCTTGATTAAGAGATGAATGCCGTGCTTCCCGGTAAGGGCCCAGTCATGCATCTCGGTCCCCGGATAGGGGTTGGCGATGGAGAAGTTGGAATAGAGAATCTGGGGAATCCTCCTGACGAAATTAATAGTCTGGTTCACCGTCGCCCTGGTTTCTCCCGGCAACCCCAACATTACGGAACATGCCGGTTCGATCCCCACTTCCTCGGTCCATTTGAAGGCCCGCAGCATATCTTCGTGAGGCACTTCCTTGCGGATAATCTTCAATACTTCCGGACTGCCGCTCTCGATGCCGTAACTCATCCGGATCAAGCCGGCCTCCTTCAGCAACCGCAGCAACTCCTTATCCACCAGATTGGCCCTGGTCCAGCCCTCAAAAGTAATATCCAGTTTTCTTTTGATGATTTCTTGGCAAACCCCTTCGATCTGGCCCCTTTTCAGGGTCAGATTAGAATCCAAAAAGAAGAAGTGGGAAATGCCCAACTCCTCATATCCTTTTTCCATCTCATCGACGATGTTCTTCGCTGAGCGAAATCGCACCCAGGGGTTGGTCAGGGGTTCGCTGCAAAAGACGCATTTGAAAGGGCAACCCCGGGTAGCCATGATGGGCAAATAGAGCCGCGGCCGAAACCGGGCAAAGGTCATCTGATAACTTCCATGTTTCAGCAGGTGCATGGCCGGAAATGGCAGATCATCCAGGTTGGCGATGCGCTCCGAGGGCCTGGTTTCCAGGGCCTGGCCGTTCCGGCGGTAGATAAAGCCGGTGAGGGATGAGAAATCGTCACTGCCGTTTGCAAGTAAATCCAAAAAGTTGGCAAAAGAAATGTCGCTCTCCCCAAAAAACGCGTAATCAAAGCAATCGAAGAAGGCCTTTTCCTTGAAAATATTGAGATGTTCGCCGCCGATGACAATTGTCCCCCGGTACCTCCGGGACTTGAGGCTCTTCCCCAGGGCCACAGCCTTATGAAATATGGGGGAAGTGGCGGTGATGCCCACCAGGTCATAATCCTGGTCCAGAATCTCCTGAGTGAGTGAATGGATGGTATGGTTTTCCACGTCCGCGTCGATTACCCGGACTTCATGCCCCTTGCTTTCGGCCACTGCGGCCAAATACAAGATACCCAGGGGCGGTTGGGAATTCCGCTTCTTGGCGATCCTGGAGAACACCCCCAAATCATCAGTCCAGGTGGGAGAAACAAACAGTATCTTCAAGGATTATCGCCTCTTTTCAGCTTATAGATCTTTTTCAGTTGGTCGGCCAACATGCCCATGCAGAATAGGGGTACAAAGCTGGCCACCAAAAGGCCCCCAATTAAAGAGAGGCCCGGAAATATTAAGAAGAAATTACTTATTATTAAAAGAAAGACACCCGCTAAAGCGTTACAAGTGGCAACCAGTAAGAAAAGCTTGATGGGATTATAATAAAGTATTGCCTCCAGAATAATCTGCCCGGCGCGGAGTGTGTCTCTGAATGGCTTTACTTTTGATTCCCCTTTTCTCTGAAAATAGTCGATGGGGACATATCTTACAAAATAATGGTTCAAGAAAAATATCAACGTGAGGGTAGTGGTGAAGGAAAAGCCAGTGCACAACGAATCTTGAAAATTTAGGACAATATCTTTTTTGAAGACCCTGAGCCCCGAATTTATATCGGGAACTTTTCTCCCTGACGCATATTCGGCTAAATATTTGAAGAGATATCTGGCAAATCTTTTAAATATTCCTTTATTGTATTCCTTTCCCTTTCTTGCTCCCACGACCATATCATACTGCGGATAGTAACTATAAAGTTCTCTTATGCTGTGTGCGGGATATGAACCATCACCGTCTATAATCGCGATGCAATCGTATTTTGCCGCTAAGATGCCGTCATATAAGGATTTACCGTAGCCGAGATTCTCAATATGGTTGATAATGGAAAGGTTTTTTATGTCACTCGCCTGCACCCTCTCCAGGGTTTTATCCGTAGAGCCGTCGTTAACCAAAATAATTTCATACTCTAAAAAACCGTCCAAGGCGGCGACAACCTCGTTCAAGGTCGAGACCGCCACGTCCTCTTCGTTGTAAACCGGCACTACCACACTGATCATTATCTCACCACCTGGTCTTTAAGAATGCCTTGATGTGCGCCAAGACCGTTCCATTCAAGATGGTCTTATAAATCATTCTGGCAATATAACTAGGACGGAAATAAAACTTCCGGTGCGAAATAGTGTAATATCTCTCAATAGTTTTCCATGAGAGCGTATCGTGGTCATAAAGCTCTTTGGCGGGCAAGGAAAAATTATACTTATGCCAATTTCTGGTCTTGATCCGGCCCTGGGCGGTCATTTCATTGAATAACGGCGTGCCGGGAAGGGGGATGGTGATGGCGAACTTGGCATAATCCGGGTCCAGCTTGATGGCGAAATCTATGGATTTCTGGATATCTTCTTCGGTTTCTGTGGGATGCCCGATCATAAAATAGCATTCCGTCTCTAATCCCGCCTCTTTGGCCATCTGCACCGCGCTTTCGCACTGCTCCAGTTTAATTTTCTTCTTCACCAGGTCCAGGATGCGTTGGGAGCCGGACTCCACCCCGAAGGGGATGCGGTAACAACCGGCCCTTTTCATGATTTTCAAGAGCTCCAGATTGACCCGGTCCACCCTGATCCCACCCCGGGGATACCAGGGAAATTTCAGCCCCCGGCGCAGGATTTCTTCACAAACCTGGTAGGCCCGATCCATATCGGCGGTGAAGATATCGTCAATGATTTGGATTTCTTTGAAACCTAGCCGGAGCATGTGCTCCATTTCGTCCGCCACCCTCACCGGGGATTTCATTCTCACCTTGAAGCCGTGAATGTTCTTATTACAGAAAATGCACCTGGCATAACAGCCCCTGGAGGTTTCCATATATCCCAGGGGTGCCAGGCGGCTGGCTATCCCCGGCTGGCTATAATCTTGGATGTCAAACAATTCGTACGCGGGGAATGGCAGGGAATCGAGGTCGGTGATAAAATCACTCTGACGCTCTGATTTGAGGATCTTGCCATTCTTTTTGAAAAAGACATTGGGTATCGAAGGGGAAAGGCCCTGCTCCACGATCATGGTCAGGACATGATCCCCTTCTCCCCGCACCACCCCGTCAATTTTGCTTTCCAGAAGCACTTCCTCCGGGATTGCCGAAGGGTGGGGACCGCCCGCCAGGACCAGAATATTTTCATCCAGGTTCTTGATGGCCGCGGCGATCTCATAGGCCTTATAAATTACCGGCGTCGTGGCGGTGATTCCCACAAAATCAGGGCGGAATTCGATGATGGCGGCGGTTAGAGAGGCCCGGGGATCGTCGGCTAGATTCAGATTGACGATGTGCACTTCGTGGCCGGCCCGGAGCAGGGGCGCGGCCAGGGAAGCCAGCCCCAAGGGGACCACTCCCCGGGAAACCGCGGCCCGGGCTTTGGACTGGGCAAAGATGTCTTCATAATAATCCGGATTTATCAGAATTACTTTCGACATCTTTTCGTTCCGCTCCCGCGCCAGCTCACGTTCTTATAAGAACTGATATGGATACTCTCGAATTCCTCTTCAGAAAACCAATGGCCGATCCTCTTGCGACTTATAAAATCCACCTGCGGAGCATTGAGCTTGTCAAATACATTAAGATTGTTTCTCCCAAAAGACATTTTCCGGAAATTTTCAAAATAACTATAATAAGGCAAGAATTTTAAGGGTAGTAAATAGATAGTGTAAATAGGAAGATACATCATAGATGTTATTACTGAAGATAAGCTCATAAGGTTATTTCGGCTCATATTTTGGAGGAAGATTTTTCTGATGGGCTCGACAAATTTTCTTACCAAAAAATTTCCTTCCTCAGAGTAAACCCACAGTATTAGCTTACCTCCTGGTTTTACATGTTGTTTAAGATTATTTACGGTTTTGTCAGGATCGTCGGTATGATATATCACGCCGATGCAGAAAACAATGTCGAACTGCCTCTGCAGATTCATCTCGGCAATGTCGGCTTCAATGAATTCTATATTATGAAAAGCTTCATTTCTTTCCCTGGCAATCTCAACAGTATTAAGATCAACCGCGGTGACCGTTTTAGCATACGGAGCAATAAAGAGTGTGTGTTGCCCGCCGCCGCAACCTGCCTCCAGAACCTCCTTATCTTTAAAATCTTCCAGTGTGTTAGGGTAAATCCAATCTTTAAATAGAAAAATCTCTTCGTCTTGAAACATCTGCCACTGTTCATGCCATTCGGATTGCTTTAATTGAGCCATGGGGCCACCTTGGCGTTGAAAACGTATTCATTGAAGGCCTTAAACTCATCCACTCCGTCGCTGCCGATCCACGCGCCGGTGGGCGCGTTAAACCCGCTTTTGGGCTTATCTAGGATAAATCGCGGCAGGGTATTTTTCAGAGCCTGCTTCAAAATATACTTGGGGCGGAGGCCTCTCAATTTCAGGTTCCCAGGAATGGACGCGGCGTATTCCACCAGTTCCCGGTCCAGATAAGGGCAGCGGGCCTCGATGCTGCTGGCCATGGTGGCCCGGTCCACCTTCACCAGAATGTCGTCCGGCAGCCAGGTCATGGCATCCACATAGAGGTGCCGGTCCAACCCTTGCAAGTCCTTAGCTTCCTCATAATACTTGTTAAATATATGGAAGGGGTCGCTGTCGTACACCAGTTCCCGGTGTTGTTCCCCCAGGATATTAATCCGTTCTTCCGGATGAAAGATGATGCGCCAGAGAAAGTGAGCCTTCTCCGGCGAATGCCGCGCGCCGTAGAAAAACTGTTTTTGCTTGTAGCGCCAATTCAACTTCCCCTGGCTGCCCGGGTGATTCTCGCTGAGGCTAATTAATAGCCTTTTTACAAAGTCAGGGAGATATCTCGCATACGTATAATATCTGTCGGCCTTATAAGTCAGGTAACCCGCGAATATTTCGTCCGCGCCGTCACCCGAAAGAATTACTTTAACATACTCCGACGCGAGTTTGGACACCATCACCATGGGAATCAGGGAGTTGTCGGCAAAGGGCTCATCATACGCGGCAATGGCCGCATCCAGGAGGCCGCGGTCCCGGCCCAGGCTGCAAACCAGAGAATGATGGTGGGTGTTGATCCAGGCCGCTGCCCGATCCGCATCGGGCAGCTCGTTATAAGTCTCCTCCTCAAAACCCACGCTGAATGTATGCAAGGTGTCCGGATGATGCCTTTTCAACAGGCTGACCACCGAACTGGAATCCAGGCCGCCACTTAAGAAAGCCCCCACCGGCACGTCGCTGACCAGCCGGCGCTGGGTGGCCTTCTCCAGCAGATACAAGACCTTCTGGGCTATGGCCTGCTCGTCGTCCCGGGTCTTGACCCGGAAATAATCCGCGTAATTCCAGTATCTCTTCTTAGTTGGGCTTTTCTTCTCTTCCGACACCACCATGTAAGTGGCCGGTTCCAATTTGCAAATATCGAGGAAGGCCGTCAGCGGCGACAGGATATAGCCCAGGGACAGGTAGCAGTTGAGCGCCTCCCAGGAGACCCGGCGGGGCACTTCCGCGTCCGCCAGCAACGCGGTGAGCTCCGATGCGAATACCAAGCCATCCGGCCCGGGATAATAATAAAGTGGTTTCTTGCCGAAACGGTCCCGGGCCAGAAACAATTCCCGGCGTTGCCCGTCCCAAATGGCCAGGGCGAACATGCCGTTGAACCGGTCAAGACAGCGGGGACCCCAATGCATGTAGGCATACAGGATCACCTCGGTATCCGAGTTCGATCTAAAAACTACCCCCAGCTTCTCCAACTCTTGCCTCAGATCGGCAAAATTATAAACCTCACCGTTGTAAACGATGACATAGCGGCCATCAGCCGAAGCCATGGGTTGCCTGGCGTTGGTGGAAAGGTCGATGATGGAGAGCCGCCGGTGGCCCAAGCAGATGTTTTCCAGGTCGGTCACGTCAAAATCATCCGGTCCCCGGTGCTTCAGTTTCTCACACATCTGTAGCACCACGTCCCGTTTTGGGGCTCCCGACCAGCTCAATTTTCCGGCAAATCCGCACATGGCTTAGCGGCGAGGCGCGTCCCACTCATCCAGCCAGCAGAGGGTTTCGCTTTCCTGATGGGCGAGGTATTCCTGGAAGAGCTGCATCTTTTCCACTTCGACGGCGTTGATGAAGAGCCGGCCTTGCTTATTGATGACCAGGGCCACTTTAAAGCCCTGGGACCTCAGTCTGCTGTTGAGGGACGGCGCCAGATAAAAGCCCCAGTCCATGGCGGTAAAATCGCATTCCTTGCCGCTGGCCGAAACCAGGGAAATCATGTCCTGGGGGTCTAAAGTCACTTTGCCGAAATCTTTGATGATAATCCCCTGGACCTCGAATTCTCGAGGTGTTTCTTCGATTTCCACTTTCACGATATCTCCTCAGGCATAATTATGCCATCTCCTACCCAGGCTTTTTCAGGATTTACGAAATATTCTATCCCGGCAAGTCCTCTTTAACCCTTCTTCTAATACGGAGGCTATCTCTCCAGTTGCTCGGTGCACAGAGACTAAAACCAATTAGCTGAAAAAGCACTCCTACGGGGATGGCCGCATGGCTAAACCAGAGTAAAGGATCATGATATTGTAAAGTAACGCGAAACTCTCCTGGTTTGTTAATGAAGACTCCTTGTAAGGCATGGTTGACGCGAAAAACTTCGGTTTTAATACCATCAATATAAGCTTCCCATTTTGAGTGAAAGTTATTACTTATGACTAATATTTTTGGTCCTTTAGTCTTTACTTTAAAAACAATATAGTCTGGTTTGTATTTTATAATGGCTGCTTGTGCTTGAGAATCGTTACAATTGTTTAGCTCAGATAAAACTCTTTTTGGAAATTCTCCCTCTTTTAGGAAAACCATTTGTCTAAGATCATTAGAGGAGTGGCGTCTCATTTCACTAAGAATCTGGTTATCAGAAGGAAGCACCACTGAACGGGAAACCAGGTAGCCTCTCGGAAACCAATTAGGCAATTCATAAAGAAATAAAGGATCGTTGTATTGTCTGGGAAGTAATTTGGTTCGATCTGGCCAGATTTCAACTACACTGCATCCGTATGCTTCTAAGTAAGTTATTCTCGAAGGGCTCAAAAGATATCTTACGTTCAACATTTCGAGAAGAGGTAAACACAATGGACCATTATTGCGTAATAAATAATCATACCAATTATTATCATACGAATCTTTGGCGGCCTGTGTGGTCAACTGGTCCAAAATAATCTCTTTAAATATTTCTTTATATCTTCTAAAAAAAATAGCTCCATGTCCATCCACCGTTTCAAATCCATAACTTTGTAACATTACTGCAGGTAACTCAATTGCTCCAGCTCTAATTGGATTAGGCTTATTGGCACCTTTTATAATCTCACTAAGGGCAGCATAGTTGTCAAAATAATCGTAATAACGTACATGTTCAATCCCTCCATCACTTGATCTTAGCCAGCGAAACTGGCCCAATGTGACAATAAAAAGGACGCTAACTAAGACTGCAAGTGCGCGAAAAGATAAATAATTTAATGCAAATATATTCTTAATTATTTGCTTTTGATGCCAGTAATCCATAACAAATAACAAAAATAAATGTTGATTTATTTAGAAAAATCCGATCTCTAATAAAAGTTGAAATCAGTTCTTTTGTTTCAATAAAGAATAATAAATCCTTTAAATTCTTTCTAAATATAATAAATAAAATCCCTATAGCGGCTAAAAAGATGCAAAAGCGTCCGAATATTTTTTTATTAAATATTTCGTCCAAGAAAATGCAAGTGTTAATATTCATACCTAACGGTAAAACCCAGATAAAATGATCCAGATCTGCTCGCGCCATCCATAAAGGGATAAAACTACGAGACGAACCAGAACAGAAGATTAGTATCCCGAAAAATAGAAGTAATGCCCAACATCTCCTTGTCCGACTTGACCAAAAAAGCATGGCCGTTGAGCAAATTAGAAAAGGATAGCTAGCATCATGGAACGATATCATTAAAAACTCTTTTTTGAAAAAATTAATCAGGGAAGATGATAACGTAGAAATGGAACTTCCGAAAGAATTATTAATTCGATAAATATAATCTCTATGATACCATTTACTCATGTCTATCAGAGCAACAACATTAGGCAAATGTATCATCGCATAGCCCACCCAAATTAAAAAGGTAGCCATGATCATAGTAAATTTTTTCTTCAGCTCGTAGTTAAATAGTAATATTATCATTATTTGAACAACGGAATATGTTTGTAGAGTATAAGTAGGGAAAGATACAAAAGAGAGAAACAGTACTATAAAAAAATATATCCATATCTGCTTATTCCCTGCGCTTTTTTGTTCCAGGCCTATGCAAAGAGAACAAACGAAGAAGAGAGGAAAAGCATAGCAGAATATTAGAGCGTAGAGTAAGCCAGGTTGTACTTGTGAACTGAGAGCGAAAAGCCCTCCCCCAAGCATTGCCACCCAATGTGGAAGACAAAAGAAATATTTTATAAAAAGGTAAAAGCCAAATCCAGCCAGGGTCATTGTTGTGATTACAATGCCTGAGTATAATCCCCACATGGGCACTACGATGCCTAGCATAGAAATAAGGTTATATGGAGCAAAATGAGTAGCATAGGCTGGTATTCCTAAACAATAATCTGGAGCCCAACTATAGAAACCATAACTAAGGAGGCGATTTCCACAATATAAAGAACGAATCAATTCGACACACTCTAACGCTGCTTCCATTCTAACTGAACTATATCCACCCAATAAGACCTTATCCATATGAAATATTATCGCTAAAGATAAAAAGAAGACAAAGACTGCTATTTCACCAACATTTTCATCGGTAAAAAGCAGTTTTTTTATAAAGATTGATATGGGATTTTGTGCCTGATTTATATGATTATTATTCAACATTGTTAAACCGAACTTATTTTGTTATCTACCTTAGTAGCCTATGCCTAATATGATTTTCGAAACCTCTTTACCTCCGGTGAATCACCCATAATTTTGTTATTTAATCTAAGTCTATTCAACGCAAGATAGATATTACTCGGAGCGAAAAAGCAATTACATTTCCGTAGGGGCGGGTTTAAAACCCGCCCCTACATCAAGGCTCGCTGATGCAATTAATTTTCTGCTCCCATTAATAACTCAAGCGTCCTTCAAGTGGCCGGGGATCTGCCAATTGCCTTGCTCATCTTGCCGCCAGATGTTCCGGTTCCGGAATTTTTCCAGGATAGCCAGAAACTCCTCCCGGGAATATCCCAGATACTGGATGCAGTCATCGATGTAATAGTCGGACAAGGGCTGCAAGTCGTGGGCTTTTACCAGTTGCTTAGCTTCCTCCCGGGTCAACCTGCCGTTGCGGATGTCTTCGCAGGCATGGTCCGTGGCCCGGCCGTAGCCGAACTTAAGGACCTTCAGGTATTGGTGAATCCGGTTAATCTTTTCATCGATGCCCACATAATTACGATAGGTGCCCTCCCGGGGGCCCTCCAGGGTCTTAAAGCCGTGCTTTCGGGCAATCTTCAGATGTTCTTCCGAGTCCCAGTGGAAATAATAACTCATGAAGACCGCCTGAGTCTCGGAAGTCTCCAGATCATCCGGGTAATCATACAGGACAAGCTTCTCGAAGGGAATGCCGTAATGGGCCGCCACAAAACGGGCGTCCCGGCCGGCATTGGCGGCATACTTGCTGAACCAGGCCCGGGTCATATAATTTTTTCCGGCCAGGTCTGCATCGCCGCCATATTCGAAAGCTGAATTCTCTCCCAGCATCACCAAAGGTATCTGCATTTGCAAAGCCAGGTGCAGCGGGTAAGCATGGAGCAGGGTGTGGCTGAGCAGATCGGGGTCGCCGAAATCCTCCAGACCCAGGCGGATCAAGCGCTTATGCAGGGTTTGTTCCGGACGGTAGATCACCAGATTGGCCCCCATCTCCGCGACCAGGTTGAGGTTATACTGGCCCACTTCCGTTTTGACCCCATAATCCACATTGACGGCCAGGATACGGAGATCAAACGGCAGCAGCCGGGATACCTGGGTCAGGCTGTCCTTGCCGCCGCTCACCGGCACCAGGACGTCATAGAACGGGGCGTTCCTGGATTTGGCCGCGTGGATGAGCCGCTGGAATTCCTGCTCCCGGGCCTGCCAGTCGATGCCGGCCTGGGCCTGGTTCTTTAGCCGATGGGCCAGGCAGGCCTGGCAAACCCCCTGGGCGTCGAAGGTCAGGTGCGGCTTGGTGTCAGGCAAAAGGCATTCTCGGCAATATTTCATTTGCCGTTACTCCCTGTCTCTGATGACTTTTGCAGGATTTCCCACCGCGATTTTATACGCTGGTATATCCTTGGTGAGCACCGCACCGGCGCCGATCACCGTGCCGTCGCCGATGCTAACGCCTTTATTGATAAAAATCTGCCCCCCCAGCCAGACATCGTCGCCGATGTAAATCGGCGCGCCGCTGAAGGGCTGCTTTTGAATGAGCTCTCCCTTTTCAAAACCGTGGTCCGAGCTATTGACGTAAACGAACGCGGCAAAGATGCAATAAGAGCCGATCTTAAGGCCATGGCCGCCGTTGAAGATGCTGTAGCTTCCCAGAATGGTCTTTTCCCCGATCTCCAGGACCGCGTCATTGGCGGTGACCAGCCAGATATCGGTGCCGGTTCTGATCGCGTCATGCAAAATAATCTTACCGTTTCTCCGCATCCTGATAAAAGTTCTGCCGCCTAAGGTCACATTGTCGCCGATGATTAGATTTGTTAAGGACGCGCCGTCTCTTAATAATAAATACAACCGCCCTTCCAGGCGCAGCCCTTTACCAATCTTCGCTCCCCGGGATCTGAGATAATGCGTCCAGAAAAGGGAATAAATCCTGGTAAGCAGTTCCATGGGTCCCATCCTATTTCATCCACATACCCAAGATCATAGACCGCCAAATTCTTCCAGAAAGGTTTTGGCGCAGACAAAATTAAACAAAAACTTGCTCTTGCTGTTGGGTAAATATTCCTGTTGCAACAACCTGTCAATCATTTCTTTCCGGACGTGCTCGAATATGGGGCTCTCCGCCAGCAGGCGGGCTTTGACCTCCTGGTTTCCCACGTCCAGGAAGGAGAAGATGGGGGCATTAAAGCCCACTTTCCGGCGGTTCCAGAGGACCGGCTGCGGCACGATGCCCGCCATGGCCTCGCGCAAGACGGCCTTGGCGAATCCGTCCCGCACCAATAACGGGGTGGGAATCCGGTAAGCAAACTCGAACAGCTCCCGGTCCAGGTAGGGGGAGCGGTTTTCAATGGAATAATACATTGCGTTCAAATCGTCTTCATGCAAAATCACCGGCACCGACTCGTGGAACATTTCATTGAGCATGCGGTTCCTGAGAAGCGAGGAAGTATAGCTCGTTTCCGTGAAAGGCTCCTGCCACGGCGTTTTGAGATAGCTCGCGAACAGGTCACAGTTCAAATAGATGTGTTCCCTGATCCCGGGATTATCGAAGTACAGTTGGGGGTTCTGGAGATAGGGGTTGCGCACCAGGGGCCCCACGTGGGCCTGCCAGGCGCCCAGGGCCATCTCTCCCACCGGGGTGCTCCGGGTTTCATAGAGATAGAGATTATGGTGGTCGTAATAACCCGTAAAGAGTTCATCCGCGGCGGTGCCGCTCACCGAAATGCGGTAGCCTTGCCGCGCGATCTCCCGCATCAGCAGCCAGTGGACATAGTAGCTGATGGTACACACGGGAGCGTCATGCTGCCGGATCAACTCCGCCAGATTGTCCAAAAAATTCGCGGTGGTGATGGGCACCGGCGTATGGCGGATTCCCAGTTCCTTAACCGCGGCCTCCACCTCCGCGGTTTCGTTATAGCGCTCATCGTCCACCATGATGGTGAAGCCGTGGACGTCGTAATCGAAAACCCTGCGGGCGATGCTGATGAGGGAATTGGAGTCCACTCCGCCGCTCATGCAGAAGGCCAAGGGCACGTCGGCCCGCAGCCGCAGCTCCACGGCCCGGATCAGGCGCTGCCGGGCCCCGGCCACCGCCGCGTCGTAAGTCATGGTTTCATCAGGGCGGAATTCCGGCCGCCAGTAGGCCTCTTGCTTTTCCCGCCCGGTCTCGTCCAGGCGCAGGAAGGAGGCAAGGGGCAATTCTTTAAGACCCCGGAAGAAGGTTTGGTCCTCTTTATACAGAGCCTTATAGCCATTCACCAAGTAGCGGTAGAGATGCTCAGTATTGATCTCCAGGCCGCGGCCCAGGAGCGCGGCGATGAACTTGACTTCGGAGCCGAAAAAAAGCCCCCCGCCGTCCCGGTAAAAATACAGAGGCTTCTCCCCGAAACGGTCCCGGCAGAGAGTGAGTGAACCGTCGGCCTCATCATAGACGGCAAAGGCCCACATGCCTTCGCACCGGTCCAGGGCCTGCCAGCCGTATTGATTCAGGGCGGCCAGCAGCACTTCGGTATCGGACTCGGTATGAAACTTATGCCCCAAGGCCAGCAGTTCCCGGCGAATCTCCAGGTAGTTATAGAGTTCGCCGTTATACGAAATCCACCGGGACCCCACCTGGAAAGGCTGGTTGGCCCGGGGGTCCAGATCGATGATATTCAGCCGGGAATGGAGCAGCAGGGCCTGATTGCCGGCCCGGTTGGTCCAGCGGCGGGACGCGGCGTTATCTGGGCCGCGACGTCGCATCAAGGCCAGACAGGCGTTGACCCTCTGCTCATCAATCTCTTGGGGACCGAAATAACCGGCAATGCCGCACATAGATTTAATCAAGTAAGAAAGTTCATTTATTGCGGGAAAAACCCGGGCTGGGCATTATTCCAGGTCATCCAGGGAAAACTGCTCTCCCTGCCGCATATCTCGCCGCAGCCTCTTTCCCACCAGCTTCAACTCCTCGCCCGGCGCCAGGACTCCCCCGGGGCGCAGCCAGGCAAGATCGGACCAATCGAGGCAGTGTCCCGCGGGCAGGTCCCGACCGGCGGCAAGGGAACGCCGCACCAACGGCACCATGGCTATTTCCTCCGGCTGCAGGGTCTTCTCATAATTGCCCAGCATGGCGGAGGCCAGGCGAATCCCTTGGACCAGCTTCTTCATCTCTCCAGGGTCCGCGGAAAGCTGATGGTCCCGGAAGTCGGAGAAATTCTTATCCAGGGTAAAATGTTTTTCAATGATGCGGGCCCCCAGAGCCACCGCCAGAAGAGAGGCTTCCAGCCCCAGGGTGTGATCCGAATAGCCCACCGGCAGATCGAACTGCGCCGCTAGAAATGGAATCGCCCGGAGATTGACCTGCTCCGGAGGCACCGGATAGCTGCAAACGCAATGGAGAATGGCCAACTGGCCCGGGGTCGGGGACTCGGCCCACTGTTGCCGGACAAATTCCACGGTTTGCGCCACCTGTTGCAGATCGCTGAGGCCGGTGGAGATGATCAGAGGTTTCCCGGTCAGGGCTACCTGGGAGATTAAGGGATAGAAATTATTATCACCGGAAGCAATTTTAAAAAAATCGACAATATTTTCCAGAAATGCGGCGCTGCCCAAATCCAGGGGCGTGGAAATAAAGAGAAGGCCCTGAGAGCGTGCCAGCCCGGCCAGTTCCTCAAACTGGGAAAAACTTAGCTCAAACCCTTTAAGACGATCGAAGCGGGCCGGGTCCGCCCGGCTCACGAAGTGTTCGGTCCGGAAGGTCTGGAATTTAACCGCGTCCACCCCGCAGGCCGCGGCTTCCAGCACCAGCCGCCGCGCAGTTTCAAAAATGCCTTCATGATTGTTGCCGATCTCGGCCACAACCAGAACTTTCTCGGAAAGGGGGAAATTACCGAATAGCATGGTCAGGAAAGGGGTCTGCCATCCCGGACATGGAGATGCATAACGTAAGCAGTCTTGGCAATCTGGAAGCCCGCCTTTTGGTATAGGCCCAGGGAAGGGAAATTGGCGATCTGCGTCCCCACCTGCAAGTATTGGCAACGATCCCAATAGTGCTTGATAAAGAACTCTGTCAACGCCAGGCCGATGCCTTGCCGCTTAAAGTCCCGGCCCACCCCGATGAGATCGATGGTGCGCACTTCTTTGCCGTTATCCTTAGAGGCCAGGACCGCCAGGAAGCCCGCGGGCCGCCCCTGCACCGCGGCCACCCAAAGCTGCTCCCCCCTTTTCTTTTGCAGGTAATTGCCAATCCAGTCGTGCTTGATGCGATTGGCCACGGCATCGGGAATCAGGGGGTCCAGATGAAAGCGGGAGAAACGAAAGGTGGTGGCCGCAATCTCCAGAACCTCCTGATGTTGTCCGGCCCTGGCCGGAGCAATCTCGCAAACATTGGCCGCTTGGGTGACTGGAGACTCCTTCTTCGACTTTGTCTCCAGACCAAAAATGACATTCACTTCCACCGCATAGAAGCCGGCAGCGCTCAGTCGCTGCACCACTTCGATTCGGCCGGTGTCGACCTTGGCGTAGTAGAAGGCCCGGGGTTGCCGAGCCGCATGCTGCTTCAGCGCAGAGATCGCAGGGCCCCCCCCCCCTTCCAGGTTTAGTTCCTCCGGATTAATCTCCACCTTGAACACTTCGTGGCCGAAAATCTCCGCAAAAAACCGGTCTTCAGTTATTTTCATGCCTTAAACGCCAGGGCCGGCAGTCTACTTAAGGGTGCGATACCATTGCACATACTTATCGATGCCCACTTCAATGGGATTTTGCGGGTCATATCCTAATAGATTTCTCGCCTTATCCACATTCATGGTGCCCCGAAAAGGCATCAGGTGGTCCCGGGGGACGGATTCCATCTCCACTTCGGGAAAATGTTTTTTGATCACCGCGGCCATGTCTGCAATTGACCTGGAGCTGCCATAAGTCAGGTTAAACACCTGATTCCGGGCCTCTGGTTTTTGGATAGACAGGCAGACGCCTTGCACCAGGTCATCGATGTAAGTGAAATCCAACTTTTCGCTGCCGTCGCCGTCGATCCGCAGTTTCTGGCCGCTCAGGGCATTCTCGATAAAGATTTGAATTACCCGCCTACTCACGCACCGGGGTCCATAAAGGGCCGAAGGTCGGATGATGGTGTACGGTAGATCGAAGACTTGCTGATACGCGATCACCAGCTTCTCACCCCCCAACTTCAAGGCCCCGTAGATGCCGATGGGGTTTAGGGGGTGCTCTTCGTCCACTCTTTCGGTTTGAAAATTCCCATAGACCATGCTGGAAGAAAAGAAGATAAACTGCTCGACATTCCAGCCCCGGGCACAGTCCAGGGCGTTCTCCAGGGTGCGCAGATTATGGTCAAAGGTGCTGTAAGGGTCCTTATTGGAGCGCTTGGCGTGGGCAATGGCAGCCAGATGCACCACCACTTGCGGCTCTATCTCCCCCATGACCCGGTTCAAGATGTGATAATCCCGCGCGTCATGGATAAATACCGGAATATCCGCCTCCCGCAATAGGTCCAGGCGCTGATTGATCATGCGCGTATAGAGCTTGCGGTTGTTGGTAACCGTGCTGCTGGAATGGAACATTAGCAGGTTGTTCACCTGCAGACTGTCGATCACCGCCACATCCGTCCCCTGGCTCTTTAAAGCCAGGGCCAGGTTATGGCCGATAAAACCCATACCGCCAATAAGAGCCACCTTCCGTCCCTGCAGTTCCGTGGTCATCAACCTCTTTCTCCCAAAATCCTGTTAAGATTTTCCACCATATACTCAAGGTCCTCCGGATATAGGTGCGGGCCCACGGGCAAAGCGATGGAGCAGTCGCTAATTTCAGTCGCGTGGGGAAATTGCCCGGGTTTATAACCGTATTTATTATGGTAGTAAGCCAATCTGGGCACCGGATGGGGGTAATAAACGCTGGTGCCGATGCCCGCGGCGTTGATCCGCAGCACCAGTGCGTCCCGCTCCTTCCGGTCCGCGCTTTCCAGCACCAGGCTCAGGCAATAATGGCAACACTCCGCGTCCGGATGGGTATCATTGAGCACCCGCAGTTTAGGAAGCCCCATCAGCCCTTGCCACAGAGTCTCGAAGTGGCGGCGTCGATGCTCCAGGATTTGATGCACGCGTCCCAGTTGCACCCGGCCCAACGCGGCCTGCATCTCGCTCATCCGGTAATTGAGCCCTAAAGTGGGAACATCGTAGATACCAGGAATTGTCCGTTCTCCAAAACTGCGGTCTACCCCAAAAGCCCGCAGTTTGCCCACGGCCTCCACCACCTCCCGGTGCCGGGTCAGAAACATGCCCCCTTCGCCGGTGGTAAAGTGCTTCACCGGGTAAAAGGAAAAACATCCGGCATCACCCCAGAGACCCACGTGCCTACCCCGATATCTGGCTCCAATCGCCAAGGCGCAATCTTCTATAACTTTAAGGTTATGCTTGACCGCCACTTCCATAATTTCCGCCATGCGGCACGGAATTCCCAGGAAATGGACCAGCCCGATGGCCCGGGTGCGAGGCGTAACAGCCGCGGCTAGGGAGGCAGCCGTCAAATTGCCGGTTCCCGGATCACAATCCACGAAAACCGGACGGGCTCCTACCCATTCCACTGCATGCACCGTGGCCACATGGGTTTGGGCCGGGACGATCACCTCATCTCCCGGACCGATGCCGAAGTGCAGATAGGCCAGGTGTAGCGAGGCCATGCCGGAGCTGACCGACACCGCGTGCGCTCCTTCTCCGGTGAAGGCCGCGAACTCCGCTTCAAAAGCCTTCCCCTCGGGACCATGGGTTAGGATATGGCCCTGGAGCACCGCCAGCACTGCCTGCCGGTCCTCATCAGTAATCCATGGCCGCCCGAAGGGTATATTGCGAACTTCAGTCATACATATTCCACTTTTACCTGGCCGCCTTTAGCCAAAGCTTGATCGATGGCGGCGCAGACACTGATAACGTCAAATTCGTGTTGCGTCTGGGCCCGGAAATCCCTATCGGTCATGACGGCCTGGATAAAATCCGGAATCAGCGCGCCTTTGGACTCAGGCAGCGCCGCCTGCCTCAACCGCTCCGCCTTTAAAGCCGGATCCCGGCTCATAAACAGGCGCGGACCCTGATCATCATATATGAAAGTGCCTTTGGTGCCGAAAATTCTCACTACGTGTTGATGCGGCTGCACGCAGCCGAAATTGGCGGTGATCCGGCCGATCAGGCCTGATGGAAAGGTCAGAGTGGCCGACACGTTATCCGCATACCGGAACTCAGTGCCCCGGCTGCAGATGCGGTTGCCCACCGCAGTGGCCGCTTCCGGCCGTTGCTCCGTCAGCCAGAGCATCAGGTCCACCAGATGCACTCCCCCGCCCTGGATCACCGAATAGTCTTTTACTTCTTTGCGCCACCCCTGGGTGATTTTTTCTAATCTGCCATATAAGTAATCGCCGTCAAAAGCGTAGATTTCCCCCAATAGGCCTGCTTCTATCAGTTCCTTGACGCGCCGGTAAACCGCCGCGGCCCGCAGCACCAGGTTCGAGTAGAGCTTTATCCCCCCCCCATGGCTCCACCAGGCTTGCTTCAGTTCCTGCAATTCTTTCAAAGAGCGGCACAAGGGCTTTTCTGCGAAGACATGTTTTCCGGCTTTTAAGGCCGCGGCCACCTGGCCGAAATGGGCGTCGTCAAAAGAGGCGATGGAGACCACCTGGACTTCGGGGTCTTCAAGGATGGCCTCATAACTGGCCGCCACCGCGTCCGCGGGCAAGGCCGCGGCCAAGGACCGGGCTTTTTCGGCATCGAGATCGTAAAGCCAACGCAGGCGGCAGCAGCCGGTTTCCAGATAGGCCCTGGCGTGCTTCTCGCCGATACCCAATCCCACCACCGCCACGCCCAGCTTTTTAGGTGGGGTATTCATAAAATCTTGAATTATCTCAGCCTAATCTTTGCCGAAGCCTGGAGAATCTTTCTTCTAGACGCTCCAAATCGCCGACGGTATCCACCGCCAGCTTCTCCCCGGCCAAACCCCGGTCGTCAGATTCGAAATTGATTATTTTATATCTTTGCGGATGATTATAATAAACTTTGGTTAAATGTTCACGTTCTTCCGGATTGAGCCCCTCAAAGTCAAGTCCGGCAAATGTTTCGGCCCGCAGCAGCTCCACGCTCTGTCCCGGCGGAAAGGTGCGGGGATGGACATTAGTGATCAAATCCACCTCAGGAACGTTCGTGTAACTAAGGGCTCTGGATAGTAAAGCGCTGTCAAGCAACGGGCTGTCGGCGCAGACCCGGAAAAACCAGGCGCAAGGATGCTCCTCCAAACAGGCCTGGAAACGGCGCGCCACGTTGTCCAGATCTCCTCGAAAGACTCCGATTCCTTGGTCCTTTAGATAGCAGGCCAGAGGGTCATCAGTGGCCTCGGTGCTGGTGGCCACCACCACCCGCTCTGCGGGAATCACTTCCTGAACCCGGGAGATAACATGCATGATCATGGGCCGGCCCAGTAAAGGAGCCAACACCTTACCAGGGAACCTCTTGGAACTCATCCGCGCCTGAATGAAAGCCCGAACTACTAGGCGTTGTTCCTTTTTGGAGCCTTCTGGGGCCAAGATCAATAATCTCCTGATGCTCTTCAGCCGCGGTTATTGACCCACAATATACCATTTCCCGCGACCTTTGGCTACCGGGCCGCAAACCTATCAGTTATTGACTTAAAAGTTGCTGTGGGGGTAGTTATCTAGGAGTGCCCAATAGAGATAGTTAAGGGGTTGAGTATACTGTAATGCCAGGGCCCCACAAGTTCAGTCGGGTCTCAGCGGGTCTATGCCCACGATCTGTCAGGCAGATCCTTGCTCCGGACCAACCGAGGGCCTCCGGCCTTTCCCTGTGAGCGTGGCGGGTCCATAGATTAATGTCACCACCAACGCGATTATTGTCAGCCACACGAATAGATAAATCTTGAAGTCTCCGGGCAGACGCAGAAACTCAAGGGTGAAATTCACCATGAAGTGAAACAGGATCGCCGCCAGGATGCTGCGTTGCGTATTGTTATAGATCCAGGTCATGACCACGGCTAGGGCCAGGATGCCCGGGCCCATGGAGACCCAGAATTGCACGGACCACAGCGGGACTACCTCCGACAGCAAGGAGCCGCGTATGAAGAATACCGGCAGGTGCCAAACTGCCCAAATCACCCCCAGGACCAAACTGGAGACAAAAGCGTTCCATTTTCTCTGGAGGCGGTCCAAAGCGTAGCCGCGCCATCCCAGTTCTTCGGGTATCGGTCCATATATCATGGTCATCATGGCGAAGGGAATAATGGTCAACGGGCGGGTCACATAGCTGCCCGCGGTATCAAGCGAAGGCAGGTTCCCTTTGATCACCAATCCCGTCAGGATGGCCAGGACGCTGCAGACGGGCGCGATCAAGATGATGATGGCATACCACCCTGGTCTTATGCGCCTCAAGCTGGTCAGCCGGCGCCAATACTCCCGCAGTTCTTGTTGGCCGCCGGTGAGATAGGTTAGAAGTATCCCCGAGACTGCCGGCCCCAAAATGCCGATGATAAACAAGACTATTCCCGGGGCCACGGAAATGTCCATGCCTGTAAACACGACCGGGAGCCAAAATAGCCAAGACCATCCGACAGCCAGTAGGAAATAAGGCCAGGGGCTGGTCAGCCAATCGGATGCAGATACTGTTCTCAATGGCATCAGGAACACTCACCCCGTAGTAGCAGCCACTAAAAGTTCACATTTTGGGAACATTTTTTAAAAAATGGCGTCGGGAAGGAAAATCATAATCTATAACTTACTGAAATAACTGGTGCCTGGGGCCGGACTCGAACCGGCACGGGGCGTACCCCGAGGGATTTTAAGTCCCTTGCGTCTACCCGTTCCGCCACCCAGGCAGGTGGTTGGTTTTTAGTTTTTAGTTTTTGGTTACTGATTTTGGTTTCTGATTCTTTGTCTGGTAGCCGCCATTATACGCAAGTACCCGCGGCCCTGCAACCGTCTGTTAGCATTGCCTTGATTCGGTAAAAAAGGAAAGGTTGGGAAATGGGGGGAATCCAGAGATATCTCAACCCGGTCCGGAATCCAGCACCCGGCGGATGGATTTGGCAAAATCGCCGATGGTCACCGGTTTGGAAAGAAATTCCCGGATACCCAGTTGCCGGGCGGTTTCGGGGGAAAGGGAGTCGCTGTAGCCGGAAAGCAGAATGATGGGCAATCCCGGCCGGACTTTGATAAAATCGGCCGCCAGTTCCAACCCCGTCATCTGGGGCATAGTCAGGTCGGTGATGACCAGGTCGAATTCGTGGGGACTGCTGTGGAACACCTCCCTGGCTTCCAGGCTGCTGTTCAGGGCCGTGACTTGATAGCCCAGATGCCCCAAGAGCCGGCGTCCTACCTCCGCCACCTGCCGTTCATCCTCCACGTAGAGAATCCTTTCTTTGCCGGGGGCGGGAGGCGGTTTCTTCTTGGTTTGCCGGGTTGAGCCGTTTTCCAGCCGGGGCAGAAAGACTTGGAAAGTAGAGCCCTTTCCGGGATGGCTCTCCACCGTAATCGCGCCTCCCAACCGGGAAACAATGCCGTGGACCACCGCCAGACCGAGCCCGGTGCCTTCACCGGTTTCCTTGGTGGTAAAATAGGGCTCAAAGATGCGGTCCACAACCTCGGACTCCATGCCCTGCCCATTGTCGCGCACCACCAACCGCACGTAAGACCCGGCCGGGAGCTGGGGAGAAGCCTCGGCGGCCGCGTCCTCCAAAATTACCTGATCCAGGCTCACCTCCAGAATCCCCCCCCGCTCCTGCATGGCCTGGTAGGCGTTGGTGCAGAGGTTCATGATGACCTGATGGATTTGGGTGGGATCAGCCAAAACCGCGCCGGCATTTTTGGAGACCATGGTGCGGATTTCAATGGTGGCGGGCAAAGAAGGCCGGAGCAGATTCAACACTTCCTTCAGAATGAGGTGGACCCGCACCCTTTCTTCCTGCTGATCGATGCTGCGGGTGAAGGTGAGAATCTGGCGCACCGCTTTCTGCGCCCGTTTTCCGGCTTGCAGGACCTCATGCATATTGGCCTTGACTTTTTCCGGGTCCGATCCTTTATCCAGATAGAGCAGGGTTAACTCCACGTATCCCTGGATAGCCGCCAGGATATTGTTGAAATCGTGAGCGATGCCTCCCGCCAGGGTGCCGATGGCCTCCAATTTCTGGGACTGGCGCAGTTGGTTTTCCAGTCTGGCCTTTTCCAGTTCCGCCACCTTCTTGTCGTTGATGTCCAGGGCATGGCCCAGGATGACTTCCCGCCCTTTGTAATGGATGGGCATTGCCAACATTTCCAGCCACCGGCTTTCGCCCCTCTTCGTCAGCCAACGGAATTCCCGGTGAGCCAAGGGGGTTTCCCCCCGCTCCAGGGACCCTAAAAAGTATTTGAAAACCTCCCGGTCCTCCGGGGAGATGATTTCCAGAACATTGATCCCCAACAATTCCTGGAGAGTGTAGCCGTAATTCTCGATGGCCTTCTTGTTGACGTAGATGATGTGGCCTTCTTCAATGATCAGAATGATGGCCAGAGAGTATTCCGTGAGCAGACGGTAGCGTTCTTCGGAATCCTTCAGGGCTGCCAGGATGGAGTGGATGCGCTTCTGGTCCGCTTCCAGGCTGTCCACCATGGAATTGAAGGCCTGGGCCACCTGGCCGATTTCGTCCCGGCGGTCCATGCCCAGTTTCTGAAAATTGCCCTGGGCCAGAACTTCGGTGGCCTCAATGATCTGCTTTAAAGGCTTGGTCACCCGCCAATGAAAGACCATGAAGAAGGCCACCACCAGGAACGCGAAAACGCCCATGGTCCCTAGATATAATATGGCCCTGGTCAACATTATGGGCCGCAAGTAGTCTTTCTCGTAAACAAAGCTGACGATCTGCCACTTCCATAAAGGGAAGTAGCGATGATGCAGTCTCACCCACTCTCCCCCCACCACGTCTTCGGAAATTCTTAACTCCGGTGTCTTCGGCAATTTGGGAAGCTGCAATTCCCCCGGAGGAAGTTCCAGGGAGGCCCCCTGAACTTTTTGGTCCTCTCCCAGCACCATGATGTGCAGATTGGGAAGTTTTAAGCTGATCTTCTTGATTTCTTCCAGGGCTTCTTTGCGCATGGTGGCCATCATTTCCGGATCGTTTTCCAGCCGCAATTCCAGGAGATCATGAAACTTGCCTTCGCAGATATTGATTCCCAGGGCGGTGGCCAGGCGCAATTCGGCCTCCATGTTCTTCTCCAGGGGGGAAATCAAGGGAGGAGTCAGATAATAAATGGATACAGTGGCCACAATAATCCCCAACGCCAGTACCGGAAATAAGATGGACCAGGCGATCCTTCTGTCAGGGATAATGGCTCTCATCCGTTGTCCTTAACCAAACCTCTCTCAAAAACGGGGCGGCGCGGTTTGCATGGAAGTGGGATAAACGATTTCCTTTTTCCCCTGTTGCCATTGAATCAGCATGGGATTATGCCCCACCTGCATGCCGGTGCTATCCACCCGGAACCTGCCGATAATGGTGACTGTGTCCAAGGATAAGATATATCCCCGCAGTTTTTCTTGATCCAGCGACCGGTTATGGCTTACGGCCTTCTCAATAATCTGGCACGCGGCATAGATAGAGCTGGCGTGATAGGATGGTGGCCTTCCGGCCAGGGCCTTAAAACTCTCAATAAATTCCTTGCTGCCGGGAAAGGGAATGCGGGTGTCCGGTTCCCAATGGGAGGGGCCGAAAACACCTTCAGCCATGTCGCCCGCTTTTTCCACGAACGAGGGCAGCGCGGGAGCGACGGTCTGGCAGATAACCTTTGGCCTGCGCCTGGCCTGCTTCAGGAGTCCTATCAGGATGTACGAGTCCTCGGGATAGGAGCAAAGTATCAAGGCATCCGGGCGGGCTACCAAACATTCCGGCAGCATCCGGGGCAATTCCGCTTTCCCCTGCCGGTACGCTTGAAAATAACCGATTTTCAAGCCCAGGCGCTTGGCCCAATCCGCGGCTCCCTGGGCCGCGGCGGTATTGAAGGGAGAATCCTCATAGAGAATCCCCACCGACTCCAGGCCTTGACGGGCAATAACATCCAAAAAACTGATGAGATACCGCCTGGCGGGAGCATGGATGCCGAAGACATGCCTATACCCCCGCTGCCAGATGGAATCTCCGGAAGCCGACACCAGCAGGACGAATTTATGCGGTTCGGTGACTTCCAAGGCAGCCAGGCTCAAGTCGCTGCCATAGGGAGTAAATATCAGGTCAACCTTATCTTTCTGGATCAACTGGCGGTAAAGTTCCCGGGCCAGTTCCGGGTTGCTCCGGTCGTCATAGAGGATCAGCTTCACGGGCCGGCCCAGAAGGCCGCCCCGCTGATTAACCTGGCTTTCCCAGAGTTTCATGGCGTCCCGGCCCATCAGCGCGGGCTCCATAAATTTCCCGGACAGGGAAACGGTGGCGCCGATGCGGATGGCCGGGGCTTCCTGGCTCCCGCCGCTCTGGGGAATAAACAGCAACAAACCGGCCAATAAGCCCCAGGACGCCATCCTGCGGAGAATCAGCCTTAGAGTTTTTTTCAACGGCCTGGAATCCGGATATGTTTTCCTTCCACCCGAATCTTTTGGCATCTTTTCCTTCCTTGGAAAAACACCTTTGATTAATGCGGAACCCGCCGTAATATCTGCTCTGGATGGCCTTCGGAATTTGCGATTTTAGGACTAGACTATGATAGTTTCATCGGCGAATTACAATATTTTTATTAAACCTTTTTTAAAGAGTTTCCCCCCTTTGGCCACGTGGAGGAAAATTGGGAAATAACCATCCCTCTCTTCTCAAGGGGGCCAGGGGGATTTTATAAGCGCCTGAAAATCCCCCTAAATCCCCCTTTTAAAAAGGGGGACTTAAAAGCCCCTCGCAGCGCTGTATGCTGGTTAAGAGCAGATTTGAAGCCTCGAAGGTTTTGAAATGCCTTCTAACTATTAATAGGTGCATGTATTTAATTGCCTCAGCGAGCTTTAATGTAGGGGCGGGTTTTAAACCCGCCCCTACGGGAACGTAGTTGCTTTTTCGCTCCGAGTAATAAATTACTGACCCCTGGCCCCTAACCCCTGCCTTTCTCTATCAGCCTCACCCCCCATAACCTTGTCTGACCCCCCTCCCCTGGTGGGAGGGGCTGGGGGAGGGGGTTTCCTCGCTCCTCCATCCTCCTGACAAAATCCGTCCCCCATGCTGACCTCAAACCCCCTCTCCCCCCTCGGGGGGAGAGGCTGGGTGAGGGGGGGCGTTCGCAGAACCTACTCCTCCTCCATCCTCCTTGACAAAGCCCCGCGCTTAGTGATTAAATATGGTCAAAACACGCATAATAAAAGGGTTTTCCTAGAATATGGGCCTTTTCCATAAAGTCCTCGTCGCCAACCGCGGCGAAATCGCGGTGCGCATCATCCGCGCCTGCAAGGAACTGGGCATTCCCACGGTCACCGTCTATACCGAGCAGGACGCCAACGCCATTCATATCACCAAGGCCGACCAGGCCATCTCCGTCACCCCCGGCCCGGTGGCCGGTTACTTGGACTACAACCAAATCATCGACGTGGCCAAATGGGCCAATGCTGACGCGATTCACCCCGGCTACGGCTTCTGCGCCGAAAACTGGCAGTTCGCCCAGGCCTGCGCCGACGCGGGGTTGACCTTCATCGGCCCGCCGCCGGAGGCCATGCGGCAGATGGGGGACAAGGTCCTGGCCCGGAAACTCGCGGATGAAGCGGGCCTCCCCACCGTGCCCGGCTCGCCGGTAATCGAGTCCGAAGGCCAAGCCAAAGAATGGGCCGCCAGCATCGGCTTTCCCCTGCTCATTAAGGCCAAGGGCGGCGGCGGCGGCCGGGGCATGAGGCGGGTCAATGATGAAGCAGAGCTCTTAAACGGCCTCACGGGCGCGCGCCGGGAAGCCCAGCGCAACTTCGGGGATGAAGCGGTCTACCTGGAAAAGCTGATCGAGGAGCCCAAGCACATCGAAATCCAGATCTTAGGGGATAAGCACGGCAACATCATCCACCTGGGCGAACGGGACTGTTCCATCCAGCGCCGCCACCAGAAGATTATCGAGATTGCGCCGTCTCTGGTCCTCACCCCAGAGAAGCGCCGGGAAATGGGGGAACTGGCCCGGAAAGCCGCGGCGCTCCTGGGCTATCACTCCGCGGGCACCATGGAATTCCTGGTGGATAAAGATTTGCACTACTACTTCCTGGAGATGAACACCCGCATCCAGGTGGAGCACCCCATCACCGAACTCATCACCGGCATCGACCTGGTGGCGAAGCAGATCAAGGCCGCGGCCGGGGAGCGCCTGACCATTAAGCAGGAGGACGTGCGCTTCCACGGCTTTGCCATCGAGTGCCGCATCAACGCCGAAGACCCCCGCAACAACTTCTTCCCGTCGCCCGGGCGCATCACCCGCTACCAGTCCCCCGGCGGCATCGGCATCCGCCTGGACGGCTGCGTTTACGGCGGCTACGAAGTGCCCCCCTATTTCGACCCGCTGCTGGCCAAACTCTGCGCCTGGGGCAACACCTGGGAAGAGGTCTTGTCGCGCATGGACCGGGCCCTGGAGGAATACATCATCCGGGGCATCAAGACCACCATCCCCTTTTACCGCCAGGTCCTGAAACACGAAGATTTCCGATCCGGCCTCTTCACCACCAACTTCCTGGCAGAAAAAATGCCGTCCCTCACCTACCTGGACACCCGGGAACCCTGGGACCTCTTCTACGTCGCCGGGGCCACCCTGTTTTGCGAATTGAATCAGATTGCGAAGAAGTAGGTTTTAATCATTATTATGATGTCATTTTCTACCAAACATCATTCCAACCTTAGGATACATATTAATAGTTTTATGGGGAGGTTAGGATATTATGAAAGTTGCATCAATAATAATGATTGTTGTTTGTATGGTAATTATTTTTTCATTACGTTCAATTGCTGGTGTCGATGAAGATTTGAAAAATAACTTAAACAAAAGTGAGTGTATACACTCCTGGACGTATAACAAATCAGCTTTTAAACTTTATTTAAATCCGGAGCGCTGTAAAAAAAATGAAGCACCTGCGGCGCTTTTGGCAATTAGAAATGTCTTTGAAGCCAATAATAAAAAATTTCCTAAAAGGATTGAGATATTTAATAACAGGGGGAGTAAGATAGACTCTTATCCTTTTGAGCGTATTCCTTCTCTTACTAAGTAAATATACTATAATGAATAAATGGACAAAGATGGACACTAAACGTTTAGAACAGATTGGTAAAGACTTTATATCCAGCACTCTACAAGATTCCGGGATATTGGTTGCTGAACCTCGCTTTGACTGCTTGGGCACTGATTTGATCGGTTTTACATCGGTTGATGATGAAGGAAAATTCTGTAGAATTCAATGTAAGTATAGAGAGCTCAAGAAATCAACATCTATCAAAATCGATTCCAAATATGTGGTCGGAGCGTTTGTTTTATTTCTTTACATAAAATATGCAGGCAAAAGACATATTTTTTGCTTTTTGCCAGAGGATATTAATCGCATTTTTAAGCATAATGCGGAAAATAGTCTCTATCAACTATGTATAACACCGAAAATTATACTTTCTCTTAATAATGACAAATCAATTAGTTTTTCTGATGCTAAAAAAGCTTCCATATATGAGGTATTGAATTCATCTTCACCTAATTCCGAATTAAAACTACTTATTTTAGGTATAATTAAGAAAATAAATAAACTAAATAAAACCAAGGATAAACTAATAGGGCTTATGCAGATCCAGCATAAAATTGAAATAGCAAGACTAAAAAATCAGATGTTGAAAGAAATGATTGAAATGACAGAAGACCATATAAATTTTATTGAAAACCAACCATCTTCAAATAGTTAAGAGCCCTGTAGCCCTGTAGGGCGGGAAAGCGTAGCGCATCCCGCCTTTGGTTAGCTATCGGAGAGAAGATGAGCAACCAACAGCTCGTAATCATCAAAACCTATAGAGGAAGCCAAGAGCAGGCGACAGCGGCTTTCCAGGCTGACTCTGTCGAGATGGCAGCCCAAGGTTATTACCCAACGTCGCAAACTTGGGCACCCGGCTCATATAGTTGTGGCGCATTTCTACTGGCCCTCCTACTTTGCTTTATTCTCATCGGTATCGTGGTTTTTATTTACATGCTTATCGTAAAACCTGATGGGACCTTAACAGTAACGTATGAACTGCGTTCATTTAGCACAGAAAGAACTGCATTAGTTGAGGAAAAAACCTGTCCAAAATGTGCTGAACAGGTTAAGGCGGCCGCGTTGATTTGCCGTTTCTGTGGGCATAATTTTGATTAAAATTCATCCAAATGGTTTTTCACTCTGGTTCCCAAACTGGAGCTTGGGAACGAGGGTGGAATGGACCTCTGCGAAAGCCCCCCTTTTGTCATTCTGAACGGAGCGCAGCGGAGTGAAGAATCTCGCTTTTGGGGATCGGATAACTAGTGGATTTGCAATAAAATATTGTATTTTATGAGGCTCTTTTAAAACTGATTAGAAGCTATTTCAAAACCTGTTTTCTTGCCCTCCTGAACGCAATGAAGGATATCAACGTCTCGAAAATACGAGATTCTTCGCTGCGCTCAGAATGACAGTTTAGGGGAAATTGAGGTTTTAAAATAGCTTCTACTCTTCATCCGGGGGGTGCGTAGGGACGAGATTCTTCGCCGCCTTCGGCGGCTCAGAATGACAAGGCGGAGCATCATGGTTTTTGTTCATTTATAAATCCTGCTGCGTATAGAAAGACTTGCTGGCCGATATGCGCCAATATTCCGTCTACATTTTGACGAATAAATCCGGGACGCTTTATGTGGGGGTAACCAATGACTTGGAAAGGAGGATGTTTGAGCACAAGAACTCACTTAATGAAGGATTCAGCAAAAAATATAAGATAAATAGATTGATGTATTATGAATCATACAGTGATATCCATGAAGCAATTTACCGGGAGAAACAGATCAAAGGATGGCGACGTGACAAGAAAATCGCCTTGATCGAAGAAGATAATCCTACATGGCAGGACTTGAGCGAAGACTGGTTTGAATGAGACTTTTATGTAATATTTTACCATCTTAGACGATGCGAACTCAAAATACGAGATTCTTCACTCCGCTGCGCTCCGTTCAGAATGACAAGTTGTGGTCTTATTCCCAAGATGGAGCTTGGAAACCAAGGGAAACGCAAATATTATGCGGCATAAATTAGATTCTAAGCACGACTGGCAGCGTTTCGACACGATGACCGATGCGGAGCGCCATGCCGCGGCTTTGAGTGATCCAGACGCGCAACCCGTCACGCCCGACAACGAAAGGCGTATGAAACGCACCCCGCAAGTGAAAATCATCCGCCGCGCCCTGGGCCTCAGACAATAGAAGGCGGGATGCGCTGCGCTTTCCCGCCCTACGCTATTTAACCGAAAACTGAAAACTGACAACTGGAAACTGGCAGCTCAATATGTTCAACCCCGTAAAAGTCACTGATGTCACTCTCCGGGACGGGTTGGAGGATTTTGTCCTCCGGCATCTGCGTCTCGACGACCTGGCCCGCCTGGTGGGGCTCCTGGACCGGGCCGGGTTCTACTCCCTGGACTGCTGGGGCGGCTCCACCTTCTACGCCGCGCTCCTCGACCTCAAGGAAGACCCCTGGGAGCGCTTACGAAAAATGCGCCGTGCCCTGACCCGCACCCCCATCCAGATGATCCTCAGGGGCCGCATGCTGGTGGGCTTCAAGCCCTACCGGCTGGAGGTCATCCGCAAATTCATCACCCGGGCCGCGAGCCTGGGCGTGGACATCTTCCGCATCTACGATAATCTCAATGACCTGGAGAACATGCAGAGCGCCATCGCCATCGCCAAGGAACTCCGGAAGCAGGTGGAGGCCACGGTGCTCTTTTCGCTGAACCCCCACGTCACCAACGACGACTACCTGCAACTGGCCGGCGGCCTGGTGAACGCCGGGGCCGACGTGATTTGCCTGAACGATTCCTTCGGGGTCATGAACCCCCACCAGGTGGAGACTCTGATTACCGCGTACCGCCGCTATTTCGCCCAACCGCTCAGGCTGCACCTCCACAACAACCACCAGGCGGCCATCACTTCCTACCAGGAAGGAGTGCGCCAGGGCGCGGAGCTCATCGACACCACCCTGGCCGCGCTCTCCTGGTCCTACGGCCCGCCGCCGGTGGAATCGCTGATGTTCGCTTTGGGCGGCTCCAGCCATGATCCCCATATTGATTTGGACGCGCTGGGGGAGGTCACCGAATTCCTGGACCACCTGAAGGAAAAATATAATTACAAAGAACCGCCACCCCGGAAGATGGACGACCGCCTGGGCCCGGACTACCTGCCCGGCCCCTTGAAGGAATTCATCTCGGAGGAACTGAAGCGCCGGGACGCCCGGGACCGTCAGCGGGTGGCCTGCAAGGAGGCCCAGCAGGTGTGGAGCGACCTGGGCTATCCCGCGCTCAAAGGCCGCATCCTGGAGATCGTGGGCCTCCAGGCTGTGGAGAATATTTCGTCCTTACAGCGCTACAAAACCATCATCCCCATCATGCAGGACCTGATCCGGGGCAAATACGGGCGGCTCCACTCCCCTATTCTTTTAGAGCTGCAAAGCCGGGCCCTGGCCCCGGAGGAACAGGCCGCGGCCGTTCAGGAAGGCGCGTTGCGCACCTATCCCGGCCTGGATAAAGAAGAAGACGTCCTTACTTACAGCCTCTTCCCCGAGGAGGCCGAGGCTTTCTTTATCAGGCGGGCCGAAGGCCCCCGCGCGCCCGCGGCGGCCCCGGCAGCCCCTGCCCCCGGCCCCTACCCTCTCCTCGCGGCCATTACCACCCCGGAACTCACCCTCACCCACGGCGGCGAAGAAGTCTCGGCCCGCCTGGACGGCGTGGGCGGCGTGCGCAAAGGCAAGCAGGTGCTGTTCATCAACATCCAGGACCACATCGAGGAGATCGAGGTGCAACTGGTCCCCGGCGAAGGCGGGAAGCACGATTACCTGGTGACCTTCCACGGCGACACCTACCGCATCCGCCTCGGCAAGACCTTGACCAAGGAACAGGAATACACCCCGGTTTTCATGGAAATTAACGGCCAGATGGAAGAATTTCTGATAAAGAATCCGGCAAGCGAGGGGAAAAGCTGAAAAGATAAAAGACTTACCACAAAGACACTAAGGCGCAAAGGTTCACCAAGAATAATATAAAGAGGGTGGGCCTCTGGCCCTCCCTCCTTATTATTTCTTTGTGCTTCTTTGTGTCTTGGTGCCTTGGTGGTGAATCTTTTTTCTTTCCCCAGGAGGTCGCCATGCGTGTCCGTTCCCGGATGTTGCCCCCCGGCTGGTATCCCGGCAGTAAAAGCGGGTGCATAAGTCAAATCGAACAGATGGTGGCCGGGGTGAAGCCGTTGCCCGCGGGCGTCAAGGTCTACGGGGGCATCGTGCCCCACGCGGGCTGGTACTTCTCCGGCAAACTCGCGGCCAAGGTTTTTTATCTGGCGGCCAAAGTAACACAGCCGCAAGTGGTGGCGGTTTTTGGCGGCCATTTGGGGGGCAACTCCCCTCCCCTGCTGGTCACGGACGAGGCCTGGGAGACGCCTTTGGGGAACGTGGCGCTAGCCACGGAGTTCTATGAGCCGCTACGCAAGCGAATGACGCTGAAGGAAGAATACCCCGGCGACAATACCATTGAGATTCAGTTACCCATGGTGAAACACTTCTTCCCTCACGCCAAGGTTCTGGCCGTGCGCGCGCCGCATTCAAAAGAGGCTATTGCCTTGGGCGAGGCAGTGGTGGCCATTGCCGGGGAATTGAAGCTTTCTCTCCTGGCGTTCGGCTCCACGGACCTGACGCACTACGGCCCCAACTACGGCTGGGCCCCTAAGGGTTTCGGGCCGGACGCGGTGAAGTGGGTCAAGGAAGTGAACGACAAAAAATTCGTGGACCTGGCCCTGAAGATGGACGGGCCGGGCATGCTGAACGCCGGGGCCCAGGACCAGAGCGCGTGCAGCGCGGGGGGCGCGGTCGCGGCCTTGGCCGCGGCCAAAAAGCTGGGGGTCACCAGAGCCAATTTAGTAGATTATTACACTAGTTACGACGTCATGCCCGGGGACAGCTTTGTAGGGTACGCGGGGATTTTGCTGGAGGGGTAAGGAGAAGAAGAGATGTGGGGGGAGGGCCAGGGGGATGATCCCCCTGCCCTCCCCCCACACCCCCCTCCCCACCCGCATAGTTTAATGGCACAGGCGTCCCGCCTGTGCTAATAACATACAAAACAAGACATTTGGAGGCCTGAACCATGGCAGTTTTCACCTGCGAAAAATGCGGCGCGACCATCGACACCCGCTGCAAACCTAAGAAATGCGCGGCCTGCGGCGAAGCCGGCTGCATGTGCAAAGCAGAAGCCGCGGCTCCCCCCAAGAAGGGCAAAAAGTAGTTTCACGGAATACTAAAAACTAAAAACCAAAAACTAAAAACTATCTCTAATGATTTACGGCATCGGCGTAGACTTGGTGAAGGTGGCGCGCATCGCCGCGGCCCTGAAAAAGCACGGCGAGCGCTTCCTGAGCCGCATTTTCACCATTCGGGAAATCGCCCACTGCCAAGGCAAGGTCCGGGCCGCGTCCATGCTGTCCATGCGCTTTGCGGCCAAGGAGGCCTTCTCCAAGGCCCTGGGCGTGGGCCTGCGCAAAGACGGCATCCGCTGGCAGGAGGTGGAGGTGGTCCCTAATTCCTTGGGCAAACCGGAACTTTCCATCACCGGCCGGGCCGCGGAACTCTGCGCCGCAGCGGGTATCACCGGGATGCACCTTACCCTTAGCGACGAAGATAGCCTGGCCCTGGCGGTGGTGATTTTGGAGAAGTAAAGATTCACCACAGAGACACAAAGGACACAGAGTTTCACAGAGTAAGATTAATGCTATGGCGCAAAGCGCCATGGCATTGATTTTTTCTCTGTGTTCCTTTGTGTTCTTGGTGTCTCTGTGGTAAATCTTTTTCCACATCTGATGGGGCAAACAACGATGCGCGTTTTAGTAACCGGCGGCAGTGGGTTTGTGGGTCGGTACGTGGTCCGGGAGTTGTTGGCCCGGGGCCATGACGTACGGTGTCTGGTGCGGCCCGGCTCCGAGAGGAAGTTGGGGCCCTGGGAGGGAGTGGGGGTTTGCGCCGGGGACGTGCTGCACCCGGAGGAGGTGGCTCGGGCTGCATTGGGGTGTGAAGCTGCGGTGCACCTGGTGGGCATCATCCGGGAGTTTCCGGGGCGGGGCGTGACCTTTGAGAAGGTGCACGTCCAGGCCACGGAGAACGTGGTGGCCGCGGCCAAAGACGCGGGCGCTAAGCGCTTCTTGCAGATGAGCGCGTTGGGAGCCCGGCCTGCGCCCGCGGACCCTTATCACCTCACCAACTTCCGGGCGGATGAGGCGGTGCAGCAGTCCGGCATTCCCTACACCATTTTCCGGCCTTCGATCATCTATGGGCCGGAGGATCAGTCCATAAATCTCTTTGCCAAACAGATCAAGACCTTGCGGATGGTGCCCATTGTCGGGAACGGTCTATACCGGATGCAGCCGGTGCCGGTGGAAACAGTGGCCAAGGCCTTTGCCTTGGCCCTGGAACTGCCGCACACGGAGAACCGCGTTTATGACGTGGGCGGCCCGGAGCCTCTAACTTTCAATGAAATCATCGACTCTCTGGCGCTGGTATTGGGCCGTAGGGTCCTGAAGGCCCACATCATGCCCTGGAGCCTGCGCCTGCTGGCCGGCATGTTCGGCCGCTTCCCCTGGTTCCCCCTGACCACCGGCCAGATCAGGATGCTGCTGGAAGGAAACACGTGCGACCCCATGGATTTTTATCGGGATTTTGGGTTGGACGCAGTGGCTTTTAGAGAGGGATTGGAGCTATACCTCAGGTGATCTGATGCCCATTTGTCGCATTCGCGAAAAAGCCTCTGATGTTGAATGCCCCTCGGAAGCATGGGAAGGTGACCCGGAGGGACTTTGTTTTCTCCATTCCCGGCAAGCGAACAAAGATCAAAACGGCCGCTTTAGGGAGGCGATTAAAGAAAAATTAGACCATGAAGACTTTGATTTCTCAGGGATCTACTTCCCGGGAGAGACGAATATTTTTAAAGGTTACACATTCAACCAAGACGTTGACTTTTTCAGAGCCATCTTTTCAGGTAGAGCAGATTTTAAAGGAACTACTTTTTCAGGAGGGGCTTACTTTAGTAGGGTTAAATTTTCAGGAGATGCTGTCTTTACAGGAACCACTTTTTCAAGAGGGACTTACTTTCTCGGGGCTGCCTTTATTGGAAAGGCTTTTTTTTCACAGGCCACCTTTTCTGGAATTGCCAACTTTCCGGAGGCCACCTTTTCAAAAGGAGTCTTTTTTTACGGTGCCACCTTTTCTGGAGAGGCCTTATTTATCCTTGCCACCTTTTCTGGGAATGTCTGCTTTAAAGGTACTACCTTTTCTCAATATGTTTTTTTCCAACATGCCAATTTTCTGCAACTAGCCGATTTTTCACGAACCCGAATAAAAAATCAACTGGTTCTTGACAACATCAACTCATCTTTGCCAGGTGAACCCAAGGGATATTTTCGGTCTGATTTTAGCGAGATACGTTTTTCCGATGAGGGGCGGCTGCGTTTTCAGGACCTCTCCCTTGCCTATGCCAATTTTACAGATACCGATCTTCTTCAATGCCGATTTAACAACGTAGACTGGCATCGTTTACGGGGCCGTCAGGCCATTTATGATGAGGTGCTTTTATATGAAAAAGCCAAAGGCCCGAAGGGGAAAAAACCTTACACAGAACAGTACGCACGGGCAGAGGAGTCTTACCGTTACCTCAAACTGAACTACGAAAGCGCAGGAGATTTCAAAAAGGCAGGAGACTTCCACTACGGCGAAATGGAAATGCACCGAAAGGCTATCCCATGGCGACGGTGGGTCTCTTTGTATTCCGCTTATTGGGTGCTCAGCGGCTACGGCGAACGGCCTCTCCGCGGTTTTATCTGGCTGCTGCTCCTCATTCCCGCTTGGGCGGGGCTGGTGTGGGGGTTGGGGATCGATCAGGCAGGCTCCCAGAATCCGGTCACTTATTGGGACACCCTCCTCTTTATATTTGAGAAGGCCACCTTGCAACGCCCGCCCTGGCCCGCGGGCATAACCTGGCTGGGAAAATTTTTGTCCAGCCTCAGCGTCCTGCTCCTCCCCGGCCAGGCCGCGTTGTTCATCCTGGCCCTGCGCAACCGCCTGGGCCGGCGGCGGTGATAATTACTTGGGGTTGTGGTGCATTAAATAGCTGATTTCCGTTACCCTAGAAATGGCCGGGAAAGGCAAGTATTTCTCCCCCTTTTCTAAAGGGGGCCGGGGGGATTTTGCGCAACCACCTAAAATCCCCCTAAATCCCCCTTTAGAAAAGGGGGACTTAAAACAGGGTTGCGAACCTTGCCGGAATTATGGCCGCGCAATTGCTTAGATATGCAGCGGTGATTATATGCGAGATTCTTCGCGGCACTCAGGATGACTGAACGAAAAGGCCAGGTGAAGGTTTTGTAGGGGCGGGTTTAAAACCCGCCCCTACAGCAGATTCCCCTAAAAATAAATGGAATGGATTGGGATAAGGGGTCTTGGGGAGGATTAAAGGTTCACAGGCGAGACGCCTGTGCTACCGGCCCTTAGCCCCCTCCCCCAGAAACTCTCCGCATGGATAATCCCGACCACCGCCTCATCGTCTATGGCACCCTGGTGCCCGGGGGGATGTATCATTATTTGCTGGCGGACCTGCCGGGGACCTGGGAGGAGTGCGTAATTAAGGGCCGCATGGGGGAGTATTGGGGCTTCAAGGCCTTTCAATACGACGCCGGGGGCCCGGAGCACGAGGCCTGGCTGTTGACGTCGCGAGCCCTGCCGGAGAGATTCCCGGAATTGGACGCGTTCGAAGGCGAGCCTTACCGGCGCACCATTATTCCGGTGCAGCTAGGGCGGCGCCGGGTTTTGGCTAATGTCTATGAAGGGAAAGAGATTGATTAAAGGAGGTGCTGCCGGGTATCGTGAGACTTTGGACGCTGATTTCTTCTCCAGCCCCGCCCTCCCCCCTCACCCTGCCCTCTCCCCCCGGTGGGGGGAGAGGAGAATAATTGAATCCGTAACTTTCCTTTTTATTATTCTTCTATTAATAGCCGTTATATGTCTTCGTCCGGCAGCCGCGGGCCCGGAGTTCGAAATCCCCCAGCCGGGCCGGGTTTTTCAATTTCCCCGGGACCATGGCGCGCATCCGCAATATAAAACCGAGTGGTGGTATTACACCGGCCATCTTCTCGCCAAAGACGGCGAGTCCTTTGGCTATCAGCTTACCTTTTTCCGCGCGAGCCTGAGAAAGCCTGATCTTAAAGCCCGGTCCGCCTGGACGCTGCACACCGTTTATTTCGCGCATTTGGCCTTAAGTGACGCGACGCGCAAAACCTTTATCTACCGGGAGAAGGCAAACCGCGGCGCTCTGGGACTGGCGGACGCGGCGGAAGGACGCCTTAAGGTGTGGATTGACTCCTGGAGCGCACAAATTGAAGGTAACGCACACCACATCCAGGCCAAAGACGAAGGTCTGGGGCTTGACCTGACCCTTACTCCCACCAAACCGCCAGTCTTGCATGGTGACGCGGGCTTCAGCCGCAAGGCCGCACAGGGTGACGCTGCCAGCTACTACTATTCCCTCACCCGCATGGACACCCGGGGCCGCGTGATCTTGGGCGGTCGCGAACTGGAAGTCACCGGCTCCTCCTGGATGGACCACGAGTTTTTCACCCATACCCTGGCTGCTGAGCAGGCGGGCTGGGACTGGTTCGCGCTGCAATTGGACGACGGCTGGGAAGTGATGCTTTATCTTCTCCGCCACCAGAACGGCACCATCGACCCGGCGTCCTCCGGCACGCTGGTGGACCCCCAGGGCCGGGCCTGCCACCTGACACTGGCGGATTTTAAGCTCACTCCCACCGGCTGCTGGAAATCTCCGCATAGTAAGGCCACTTATCCCGCGGGCTGGAACCTGGAAATCCCCGGCATTGGCTACTCCCTGACCCTCACCCCCACCCTGGCGGACCAGGAGATTCGCGCCGGAGAGGCCGGGGGCGTCACCTATTGGGAGGGGCAGATTAAGGTGCAGGGCCGGAAACAGCAGCAGCCAGTTAATGGGCAGGGATACGCGGAGCTGACCGGGTATGCGGGGAAGCTGGGAGGACTTTTTTAGGGGTCAGGGGCCAGGGGTCAGTAATCAGTAATCAGTGATCAGTGATCAAAATAAAAAAACTGGTAGATAACCCCTGCTAACTGGGAACTGGCAACTGGCAACTTTTCCAAATCGGCAGCCAAGCGGCTCCAGCCTCGGTCTTCCCCACAAAAACAAGGGGTTCGACAAGGAAGCCGAACCCCTTTTATATTTTAAATCCCTTTCGGGCGTTAGCGCGTTAACCAGCGGTCATTTCTGAGGGTGATGAACGCGTAGGGTTGCACCCAGTTGAGGAAGAAGAACGCAAAGTAGGAATACAGGATGCCGTAGACGAATTCCAGGTCCCGCTCCTGGTGGATATAGTAGAACATATAAACCATGGTGATAACGCCCAGGCCCGCGAAGAATTTCACCATGACGAAGGGGTAGACGAAGAAGGACATGAACAGCAGCCCCAGGAAGAGGTACGTCAGGGGGAACTCGATCTGGGTGATGAAGAAATCGATGATGGGCAGCAGCCGGTCCTTTTTCCGGTAATTGGAAAAGATGAAGGAGACCTGCACCCAGGATTCCCGGAAATTGCTGCGGTCCCAGCGCAGGTACATGCGGCAGAGGCCCTTGTAAGTCTCCGGCACGGTGGTATAGGTCAGGGCGGTGCGCTGGTAGGTAATGTAATAACCCTGGCGCATGACAAAGTTGGTGAGGGCCCGGTCTTCACCGATGTTGGCGGGGCCGCCCAAAAATGTCTGGGCCCGCCATTTTTCCAGGATGTGGATAATCGCCTCCCGGCGGTACGCGGACAGCGCGCCGGGGGTGCAGGTGACCGCGCCGTACATGGATTGGGAGGCCCTCAGGAAATCAAAGGCCAGGACGAAGCGCACGGCCAACATGCGGGCCAGGAGGCACCGGGCCCGGTTATAGACCTTGACGTTGCCGGCCACCGCGCCGATCTTGGCGTCCTGGAGCATGGGCGCGATGACCTGCTTGATGGTGTCCGGAGTGATGATGCTGTCGGAGTCGATGGTGACGAAAAAATCGCCTTGGCCCTGGGTGAACCCCGCATACAGGCCTTCTTTTTTGCCTCGGTTTTTGGGGAAGCGGATGGCCTTAATTAAGTCCGGATGCTGTTTCTGGGCCCGGTCGATATAAAACCAGGTGTCGTCCTTGGAGCCGTCGTCGATGCAAATGATTTCCAGGCGGTCTGCGGGATAGTCGGACGCGGCCGCGGAATACAGCGCCTTTTCCACCATGGCCCCTTCATTGTAAGCAGGGACGATGACCGTCACCTTGGGGAGGGGACCGGAAGGCAGGGCGTATGGTTTATAGCGCCACCAGAGCACGGTGCGCACGATCTGAAAGGCCAGATACGCCAATGTGAAGCCGGCGCCCAGGGCCATCAAAGGGGTGGCGAAACTCTGGCGGCTCATCAGCTGCAAATAGCCGTTAAAGGAACCGAATTTAACGGCTACTACCAGGCATACCAATAAGGCCGCGGGAACCAGGATTTTTAAGACCAGGTCCAGGATCTGTAAACGTTTTTCCAGTTGATCATTTTTCTTGGGACGCCATTTACTCGGGGTCCAAGGATCATTGAAAGTGAACATATAGTGGTTAATTCCTCTTTGGCAAAAAATTAACTTGCCAGGAAATATGCAAGGGCCTTGCCAAAAAAGAACAAGAAGGAAAATAGTTAACCCATTGATAAATCTAATTAATCAAATCAGACAAAATTAAACGGCGCTGGATGAATCTTAAATATTTCTCTCATTGAGAGAAGGCTCGTAACCTCTGATAATATTTTTTCAAAATGAGAAAATGCCCTGTAAAAGAAAAAAATATCCGGTGAAAAAGACGACCGGACGACCACGCGGCCGGGGAAGAAGTCGATTTGCCAGAGCCGGAGAGTTCACTTATGAAGATTCCTGTGGTAAAAGAATTGTACGTTTTTGATGATACTCTCCGGTACTCGGTCCGGGCGGGAGATCAGGAGCAGAGGAGGACCAAATGACAGAAGGGCAAGGCCAATCCTCCGAGAGAAAAGTGGACGGCCTCATCTTGCATGAGTTGGGGCAGGAGGTGGTGGTCCCAGCCGGCACCCGCATCGTCACCCAGGGGGAAACACCGGAATTTTTTTATATCATCAACTCCGGCAGGGTCAAGGTCTTCCGGGAAACCGCGGACGGCATCCGCACCGATCTGACGGAGTTGGCCACCGGGGCCTATTTCGGGGAAGTGGCCCTGGTGACCGGCCAGCCCCGCACCGCGTCGGTGGAAACCATGGAAGAGTCCAATCTGATCAAGGTCTCCAAAGAGGAATTTGATCATTTATTGGACCACAATCCCCAGTTGGCCCGGCATATCATCCATCAACTCTCCCAATGGCTCATCACCGGGGACCGCCGCCTGGAAAGCCAAGTGGTGCACCAGGTTAAGCTGCGCCAGATTTCCTGGTTCGATTATTTCCTGATGATCGGTTTGAGCATTGTCCTGGCCCTGGTGGTCAATCTTTATAATGACAACAAGATTCCTCTGATCCAGGATTGGGGCGCGAAAGTCGCCATTCCCGAAATAACCCTGCAACAGGCCTTGGAAGCGTACCAACAAAATAAGGCCATTGTGGTGGATGCCCGGAAAAGCGCGTTTTATAACCAACAACATATCAAGGGCGCCACGAACCTGCCGTTGGTCTTGTTCGATCTGATGTTTCCCCTGTTCCAGTTCACAGTGGCCCAAACCGAAGGCGCGCAAGATAAAACGATCATCGTCTACGGGGGCTCCTTCAGCCGACGTTTCGACCTGGAACTGGCGCGTCATCTGAAACAAAAAGGGATGGATAAGGTGGCAGTGTTGTCGGATTATGGGGGCTGGCTCACCACCTTTCCTCTGGAAGGCCAAAAACCCAAGGCAGCCCCGACCATGCCCCTGGGTATCCCGGGGTACATCGAGTGGCTGCCGGTGGGCATCTTTGCCTTAATCCTTATACCCGCGGTCAGGCGCAGCCCTTACCTGTCGATGGCCTGCCGCCTGATCCTGGGGTTCATCTTTATTTCCTTTGCCTTGAGCAAGATCATGCGGCCCGCGGTTTTCGCCCTGAACGTGGTGGACTACGGGATGATGCCTTCCTGGGGGGTAAATCTCTGGGCCCTGGTCCTGCCGTGGGCCGAGCTGGTGGTGGGCCTCTTCCTCATTTTGGGCATCCGCACCCGGGCTGCGGCCACCCTCATCGGGGCCATGAATATCATTTTCATCGTGGGCCTGGTGAACGCCATATTTAATCATCTGCCCATCAACTGCGGGTGTGTGGGCGAAGTGGGGGAGCCGGTGAACTGGTGGAAAGTCACCAAGAACACGGGTATGCTGGTAATGTGCGCCCAAGTCTTTCTCTACGACCGGTTTTTTGTTTTGGATCGGGGAGGATTTACTTTGCGGGAAAGAAAAATATGAATAAACCTTACCTGAAGTCGGCCGCGATTCTGGGTTTGCTGGTGATGGGCCTGGTTCTGGGGAGCTGTGGAGAGTCCCGTTCTCCCTTTGCCGGGACTTATCGCTCCGTGGAGCCTTTCGCCGGTAAGAACTACATTGACCTGGACCTCAAAGAAGACGGCAAAGGGACCTGGACCCTGGCCGGGAAAACCGTGGAATTCACCTGGGTGGTGAATGACGGCAGGATTTGGATTTACACCAAATCCGGGGCTATCCTTATCGTCACCCCTGGTAACGGCGGCAAGATGCTGTCCGCGGACATGTCCGCCGAGTGGCATCCCGGTTGCCCTCCCGGTTCCTGTGTCACCTTCCGTCGGGTCCCGGAAGGAGGCTGAAGCATCCGCCTTATGTCTGCCAAGAGCAAGGTTTGGTATGGAAGATTGCGCCTGGCGGGGCTTTTTTGCCTTTGCCTGGGGCTTTTGGCTGCGGCCACGGCAGCCTGGGGTCGCAACGCCGCGGTGGAAGTGCGCCGTCTGGGATTGAGCCGGGTGGGGGAGAACACCATGCTCACGGTGATGCTGAGCCGGGCCGCGGAACCCCGGGTTTCTACCCGCACCCAGGGCGGAAAGCCTCAGTTGGTGGTGGAGTTCCCCCAGGCCCAGGCCGGGCGGGTGCCCGTCCGCCTGGCCGGTGACGATGTGCTGGTGGAGCAGGTGCGCACCGAGTCTGCCCCGGGCGGCGGGGTGAAGATCGTCTTGGACCTTTTTCCGGAAACACCCTACAAATTTTGGCGCCAGAGCCGCGGGGGCCCGGGGGGACAGACCTTTATTCTTGGCCTCACGCCTGATCCCACCGCAGTGCAGGCACGGCAAGCTCCTGTGCCCGAACCGCCGTCGGCCCCAGGGGCAATGGCTCAGACCGAGCCGGAACCTCCTCCCCCCGCGCCGGAAGATTACGGGGTTAAGGAAGAAAGAGGCGCGGTGGCCACCGGCAGTTTTGCGGAATTGAAGCGGCTCATTCCCAAGGCCGGGCCTTTGCTCCAGGGATTGGAAAGCGACGGCTGGGTGGTCTCGGAGGCCAGGACTTACGACCGCCCCGGCCAGCGGTTCAGCCGGGACTTCATCCTCACCCACCGCCAGTATCCCGAGCTGTCCGTCAAAATCGCCAATCTGCCGGGCAATGCCCCCAATGTGCCCAGCATCAACATCATCATGCTCACCACCGACAACCTGCGGGGGGAGACGGCGGACAAATACCGGAACATGCGGCAATGGAGCTTCTCCAAGATCAAGCAACATTTTGAAGATATCGGCGACTTTTTTGATGACGCGCTGAAGCCCCTGCGGATCAAGCTGCGCAACGAAACCAAGAACGTGGCCCTGCGAGACGCCAGGGTCTTTCAGAGCTTCCTGCAGCGGGCCTGCCCGCAAAAACCGGAGCTTTCCAAAAAGTTCATGGAACACGTGAATGAAAAGGTCAACCAGCGGTTTGAAGGGGTGCAATACACCCTGTCGGAAGACCCTCTGGTGATTCAAAATATGGTGGATTTTCTTTACGTAAAGGTCTTTTTTCTGGAGGCCGGTTAGAGAGGATTTCAATGGCTGCGGAAGTGACTATTTTCGGCAAATTAACCTGACCCTTCACCGTCAGGGCCCGGGAGGCCAAAGTTAAGGAAGGGTTCCAGGTAGTATTTCGGGATGTGGTATCGGAGCCCCAGGCCCTGGAAGAGATGCTGCGCCTGTCTAAAGGAGTCCGGCAGGTGCCGGTCCTGGTGGAGGCCGGCCAGGTTTCCATAGGCTTCGGCGGCTCCTGAAAAGTCTGAGTTCCCCCGCGGGGTGGGGGATAAAAAAATTCTAGAGATGGGTGGGGCTGATAAGGCTGATACGCCCGGACCGCCGGCCCCCACCCTTGGTTCTGCCGGCTGGCAAAACTAATTGATGCGTCTTTCCCCTTTGTTTCCGTCCCCTTCGATGCTTTAGGCCTAAAACCAAAGCGAAAATTCTCTCCAAATTTCCATCACGGAACAGCAATAATAAACATAAATTTTTTCTGCCCCAAAATTAAAGTTTTTGGTCAAGGAGAAGGTGGGTCTTAAAGAATAATAAATTCATAGCTAACTATTAGAGATTACAATATATTTAGACCATTCCTAACACATTTTAACATTAAATATCTTTCTTCAAAATAATTTCCCACTTTTTTAGAAATTAATCGAATTTAAAGGGAAATTTCCCCACTTTTTTCAATAAATTTTCTAAAATATTTTAAGGATTACCCCAAATATATTTCCGAACATGATTATAAAGATATTTAGACAATAATATCAATATCATGTCCTGTATAATGAAATTATTTTCTTGACAAGGTTTTTGAGCTTGTGCTATAAGGCACATTAACTTGAACGAGCCCGCGTGGAGGCCTAGCTGGTACGCTTCGGTCCTGGTAGAAAACGGAGGGAACCTGAAGTTGGCCAGATGACCCAAAAGGCGTTGAAGGCGCCTTTTGCGAGGACGGCCCCAGGACTGGTCAGCGCCATGTACTTACCGGCATAGCCTCCCCCCGGCTCAGGTCCCGTTGTTCTCTAATCAGTTTCCTTCATTAATTTTCCCAAAAAATTTAATCAAGAAAACTCCATAACCTCTTTGGAAAGAGAGGGGACTATGCGAAAGATAGCGCTCTATTGTCTGCTAGGTTTGTTGGTAAGTCTGATAAGTTGGCCCCGGCCAACCATGAGTGTCAGTATGTCTATTGTCACGGTTACGGCCTATTATCCCAGAGTTTACTGCAAGAATACCCCCATGGGTTACACCACTTCGGGCGTTAAGGTCTCCGAAGGCATGTTGGCGGTCAGCCGTGACGTGGAGAAGACTTTGAACCTTGCCTTCGGGGATCGGGTGATGTTGCATGGCATGGGGGTCTTTGAGTTTCAGGACCGCATGCACCCGAGAATGAAAAACAAGGTGGATGTCTTCATGAAGTCCAAACAGAAGGCCGTGCGCTTCGGAGTGAAGCGCTACGTGGTGCTGGTGAAAATGGCGTGAGCTATTTGAGGCGTTCGATGTAGGTGCCGGTGCGGGTGTCCACCTTCAACCGGTCTCCTTCATTAATAAACAGGGGCACCTGGATCACTGCGCCGGACTCCAGAGTGGCGGGCTTGGTGCCGCCGCTGGCGGTGTCTCCCCGTACGCCGGGCTCCGTCTGGGCCACCGTCAGCTCCACAAAATTGGGGAGATCCACGGCCACCGGCTGTTGGTTGAAAAAGAGCACCTGCAGGTTCATATTTTCGGTTAAATAGAGAACCGCGTCGCCCATCTGGTCGCCGGTGAGCATGATCTGCTCATAGGTTTCGTTGTCCATCAGGCAGTAGTTGTCCCCATCCTTATAGAGGTACTGCATCTCTTTTTCCACCAAGTCCGGCTTTTGCACTTTCTCCCCGGATCGGAACGTCTGATCCAGCACCCGGCCATTTATCAGGTTTTTCAGCTTGGTGCGCACAAACGCGCCGCCCTTACCAGGTTTGACGTGCTGGAAGTCGATGATGGCGAAAGGAGCGCCGTCAATTTCAATTTTTAAGCCTTTTCTAAAATCGGCTGTGCTGTACATGGAAAATTAACCTCTCTAATGCAAATATAAAGATTTCACCACAGAGACACAGAGGGCACAAAGTTTCACAGAGGAAAAATTTCTGCTTTGGCGCAGCGCGCCAAAGCAGAAAAAATCATTCTCTGTGTATCTCTGTGTTCTTTGTGTCTCTGTGGTGAATATTTTTGGCTTTTCAGCGGGCCTGCAAGGCCCCCTGCCACTTCTCCAGTTCCTCTAGGGTCCTGGCCGCCAGAGAGCGTCGGCGCTCTGCATCGGCGGGAGAGGCGATTCCTCCCTCCAACAACCGCCCCAGACCCTCTTGCAGAAGCCGGTAAAGTTCTCCGGCCTGGGCCGCCTCCCCGCTGCGACCTTGTCCCCCATAGAGCTGTTCCAGGGCCTTAAAGACCTCTCCCAGGCGGCCGATTTCCCGGACCAGCGGCAAAAAAACCTCTTCGGCTTCGGAGAACTCTCCCAAAGACACCAGGGATTGGCCCAAAATGAGGCGGATTTCCGGATTTTCAGGGTATAAAGAGAGCGCCCTCCGGCTCGCGGCTGCTGCCTGGGGATACAGGCCCTGCTGATAATAGGTCTCGGCCAGCAGGCGCATGGCCCCTGCCGCGGGCTCTCGCTCCAGGCACTCCTGGAGGCGTTCCAGAGAGACTACTTGCTCGGTCATCTTTACCTCCTGCTGCGGCTGAGAGCCTGGGGGGTTTCGGCTGGGACAGTTCCGGGGGTTTATTCCTGCTTTCCGGCGGGAATTGAAAAATAACTTCGTTTTTCTTGATGAAATTCAATTCCCGGCGGATAAGATCCTGGATCATCTCCGGATCGTGCTGCAAGCGGTCGATGGTGCGGGCCAGCCGGGCGTTTTCCGCGGCCAGCCGGGCGGTTTCCTGCTCCACCGCCTGGTGTTCCTGCCGCAGGCAATAAATTCGGTACAGGCCCTGGTGGCTGAATAGAATCAGGAAGGTTAGCGCCAGCCCTCCAACAACCCCCATCCCCACCAGGAGCCGGCGATTTTTCCCATTCTTCTGGGGCCCTTCCGCAGCAGAAGCAGCTCCGGCCATCGGTTCCCCCTCCCAGAAGTTTCTAAGTCCTTATTTTGCCTGAAATTGTGCGGGGATGCAAATAAATTTTCCCGGCAATCTGCGGGAACAGCGGAAAAAAAAGGGGGGCGACTATCCAGGTGACCATCGCACTATCTTTCTAATTCGCAGTGCGGAATGTATTCAATCATCCTAATAAACTTTGAAAATGTGTAGATGTTCTTTAATTTCCTAATAAATTTCTGCACAGCCCTTGACTTATTTCCTTTCCCTTTTAATATGCGAGGAGGTGCCAAAAGCTGAAAGTGGATTTCTCTTATAGATTTGCTGCTGCAAAGGATAACCAGAAGCGGAGGAGAAATGATTCTCACACGGAAGTCACGGGAAGCAAGGTTGTCATTTTGTCCTTATATCTTCCTGTCCCTCTTGCTGCTGCCCGGCCTTTTGTCTGGCTGTACGGGCGGTAGTGATCTCTCTTTTCCCACCGAATACCAGGCCGTGCATCTGGATAACGGCCAGGTCCTTTTCGGCAAGCTGGAAAAAACCGATCCCTACTTCCTCACTCTTCGGGATGTCTTTTACGTTCAGCAGGTGGTGGACGAGAAAAAAGAGGCCAGAAGCGTTCTGGTAAAACGGGGCAGCGAATGGCACGCCCCGGATTTCATGCGTATCAACACCCGACATATCTTACTTATCGAACCTGTGGCCCCGGATTCTCGGGTGGCCCTGCTCATCCGGGAGGCGAAGAATCCTCCAGCCGCGGCTCCCCCGGCTGCCGCTCCGTCCGGCGGCCAACCTCAGACGCCCGGAGCTGAGAAACCCCCAAAAGGGGGAAAGAAAACACCTGCGTCTCGAAGATCAACACCTTAGCAACCCTTTTCAGGGAGAAATATGACCGCGAAACACACGGCCAAACTGACCTGCCGCTTCTGCGGCTGCTGGCCGCGGCCCCTACGGTTTGAGAGGCACCGGCAATTTTGAAATATAAATTCTGATGCCGAGTCATATTAATGAGGTTTTTCAGCCCCTCAGGAATTTCTCCGCCATGTCCGCGATTTTATCGGCCCGGTCCAGGGCATTGATGCATTGCCGGGCATGATAAAAATCTTCCTCTCCGGCTTCATTGATATAATCGGTAATCTTTCTGCCGGTGAAAGCCCCGGTCTTGAAGCCGTGCACCAGGATGAACAGCGCGGTTTTGGGATCCAGGGCCAGGTCGGGGTGGTTCACCAAATCGAGATTTAATATTTTTCCATACTTTTGATAATTATCCCTGCCGGTGATTTGCACGTAGCCCCGGCCTTTAAAACGCAGGCCGTCTCCCGGCTGGACGTTACCCAAATCCTCGCGGCCTTCATATCTTTCAAAATAGGAATCCGGGCCTCTCTCGGGGATCGGTTGGAAAGTGCCGCCGGTCTCCAACTCCACCGTGGCCAGAACGTAGGCGACCTGGGCGGGCAGGCCGATGCCCTGCCTTTCGCATTCGGCCCGGATCGCGGCGATAGCGCCTTCCTTGGTGGAGAAATCAAACTCCCCGGGAACCGGCGGAATCTTATGTTCCTCCTCCGGGGCCTCTCCGGGATAAACCTCGGGCTTCAACGCGGCCGATGACTTCTGCCAATCCTGAATCCAGGGCAACTGAAAGTGCATGGCGTCATGGACCGAAGTCCAGAGGCCCCCCCATTCAAATCCGGCTTCTAGGAAACACCTGACAAAGTCATCGGAAAAATCGGTGATCAACTCCGGCCAGGTGCGGGCATTTTCATCCTGAAAGGGGTTCGTGGCCTGATTAAAATCCAGGGCCAGACCCCAGGAATGCACCGACAGGGAGTCGCTGGATTTCATCGTCCGGATATTGAAACACCCATCATAGGTTTTTAGTTCTTTGGCCAGACCCAGTTTACAGACCTGGCGCAAGGCCAACTTCAGGGGCCCTTCTAGGAGTCTGTGGCCGGTGATGGAGGCGAACTTCTCGCCCTCACAGCTCCGCACGTGTGATAAGGAGTCGGAAAACTCACTCAGATCAATACTCATCATATTTTTCCGAGCGAATTGCTTGTAGTCGGGAATCCCAAACATCTCAGTCAAATTTTTTTGAAAGATGGGAAAACCGACTGCGGGGATTTTGGGGGCAGGTTTCTCGGGTCTTCCAGGTCTGGGCTTTTCTTCCGCAGGTTCTTCTTCCGGTTCTTCCGGGCCTTCCTGGAGATATTTGGAGAACACCCAGCCGATGGTATCGTCCTCCAGGAGAATGGGGGTCCAACCTTCGGTGTCGGGAGAGATGATCGTCTCCCCGTGGGGTATGGTTCCCTCAATATCGTAATCGGTCCCCGGACCGGAGCGGATATTCAGGGAACTGGCGGTGACGACGTAATTCTTTTCCTTACCCATGGCTTAATCCTCCCAAAGAAATGGTTTCTCCAGCGGATTAAAAATATTTCTCCCTTGTCTTGGACCGGATAAACATCGATTCTCCTTCGTACCCAGCCGGCGTCAAATGGCTTACTCTTCTAAATCCCTCCTTTATTCCAGGGAAGGCAAATAGCCATCCATCCGGGACGGTCGCTCGCCACCAACCCTCTACCTAGGGCCCCCTATTCTTTTTTCCGATGATAATCACTGATCCTTCTCTGAGCAATAACACCTTTTTTATTCTTCCCGGATATTTCTCCGGATTTTCCTGCGCGTCCGGTTTTCCAGGAAGCTATGGTTTCGCCTCCTGGTATTTCAACCTCCTAAAGTTCGAATAAAATATTATCTAGAAGAAATCACGTAAATTTTCCAGAATTAATAAGGGCCTTGACATAAAAAAGGACTGAATCAATGTCACCTTATCAATTTCGTTCTGATTAAAACCATCCCGAGATTTTTCTAGAAGTTTCTTTGATTAAATATATATTGAAGATGAAAAAAAATAGTTCCCTTCCCTAATAATCATTTCTGCTTAGAAAGTTAAGGAGCAGCAGCTCGCACATCCATAAATACAGGGGTGAGTCAGCCAGGCCCCGTGATTTTTGCCAGGTCTCATATTGACTCACGGGCCTGGGATTGATAGATTTTAAGCGTTAAGAATTCCTAAGAAAGTAAGACCTTTCATGGTGGTGATCATCGATTATCAGGCCGGGAACCTCACCAGTGTGGTGCGTTCTTTCAAAGTCCTGGGGGTGGAGGGCGAGGTCACCCAGGACCCGGACGCGGTGGCCCGGGCGGAGCGCATCGTCTTCCCCGGGGTAGGGGCCGCGGGCAGGGCCATGGCCATACTTAAGGAGTTGAAGCTGGACCAGGCTCTCAAAAAGGCTTTCGATAAGGGCGTGCCCATTCTGGGGATTTGCCTGGGAGCCCAGGTGATCCTGGAATTCAGCGATGAAAACGACAACACCCCCTGCCTGGGTCTCATCCCCGGGCGTACCCGGGCGCTGCCCCGGCAGCCGGGCTTGAAGATTCCCCACATGGGCTGGAACACGGTGAGCTTTCTCCGGCAACACCCCATTTCTCAAGGACTGCCCGAAAGCGCGGAATACTATTTCGTGCATAGTTATTACCCTTCTCCGGCCCAGGAAAACATGGTCCTGGGGGTCACGGAGCACGGCATCACCTTTCCCAGCGTCATGGGCCAGCGGAACCTGGTGGCCACCCAGTTTCATCCGGAGAAGAGCGGCCGCTTCGGCTTGCAGCTCCTGAAAAATTTCCTGGCCTGGGACGGGTCGTATGCTGAGTAAACGCATCATCCCCTGCCTGGACGTTCGGGACGGCCGCACCACCAAGGGGATCAAGTTCCGAAACAACGTGGACATCGGCGACCCGGTGGCCATGGCCCGGCATTATTACGAAGCCGGGGCCGACGAGCTGGTGTTCTATGACATCACCGCGTCCAGCGACCGCCGGGACATCATGATCGACGTGGTACGCCACGTGGCCGCGGCCATCCTCATCCCCTTCTCCGTGGGCGGGGGCATCCGCAACCTCCAGGATATGCGGGCCGTGCTCCTGGCGGGCGCGGAAAAGGTAAGCGTCAACACCGCGGCGGTCTTGGACCCGGGCCTTATTGCCGCAGGGGCCAGGGATTTCGGCAGCCAGTGCATCGTCCTGGGCATGGACGTAAAAAAAGTGGAACCTTCGGAGACCATCCCTTCGGGCTATGAAATGGTGATCCACGGAGGCCGCACTCCCATGGGCATCGACGCTCTCTGGTGGGCCCAGGAAGGCGAAAGGCTGGGTGCAGGCGAAATCTGCCTCAATTCCATCGACGCGGACGGCACCCAGACCGGCTACGAACTGACTCTGACCCGGATGATCTCCGAGGCGGTATCCATCCCGGTCATCGCTTCCGGAGGCGCAGGCACGCCCGAGCATCTCTGCGAGGTCCTGACCGCGGGCCATGCCGACGCCGCGCTCATTGCCTCCATGGTGCATTACGGCACTTACAGCATCCAGGAAATTAAAGATTATTTACACCAGCGGGGCATTCCCGTGCGCCTCCACTGGTAAACCCGGCAACCCTCAACCAGGAAGGTCCCCGTGAAAGATCGGTTTGATCTGGACCACAAAGACGACTACAGCCAGGAATTGCCGGAAATCCTGGAGCCGGAAATAGAAGAGGTCGACGTCGAGGCGCCTGAGGAGGCTGAAGAAGAAGCCAGCCTGCCCGCGCCGCTGGAGATGGACCTCCTGCAGCGTTATATCCGGGAGGCTAACCGTTACTCCCTTCTAACCCCGGAAGAAGAAAAAGAACTGGCCCTCCGCTACCATGAAACCAAGGACATGGACGCGGGCAGTAAATTGATCACCAGCAATCTGCGCCTGGTCATCAAGATCGCCCTGGAGTTCCAAAAATTCTGGATGAAAAACCTCCTGGACCTGATCCAGGAAGGCAATATCGGCCTGATGCACGCCATCAAGAAGTTCGATCCCTACCGGGGCATCAAACTCTCTTATTATGCTTCCTTCTGGATCAAGGCCTACATCCTCAAGTTCATCATGGACAACTGGAAGCTGGTGAAGATCGGCACCACCCAATCCCAGCGCAAGCTCTTTTACAACTTAAGGCGGGAGAAAGAAAAGCTCCGGGCCTTGGGATTTGAGCCGGGTCCCAAGTTGCTGGCGGAAACCCTGAACGTCCGGGAGGAGGAAGTCATCGAGATGGACCAGCGTCTGGGCGGCTGGGAACTCTCCCTGGACGCGCCCCTGAAAGAAGGTTCGGATGAGTACCACAAGAACTTCTTGCCGGCCACCGAACCCCAGGTGGAAGAGGCCCTGGCTGAGGCGGAATTGAAGGACCTCTTCCGGCGGAAACTGGAGGAGTTCAAGAAAGAACTGAACGATAAAGAACTGGACATCTTGAATCTGCGGCTGTTGGCGGAACATCCCCTGACCTTGCAGGAGATCGGCGCCCGGCACCAAATCTCCCGGGAGCGGGTGCGCCAGATTGAAGACCGGATGATCAAGAAGTTGCGCCATTATCTCAAGGGCGAAATCCCGGATTGGGAAGATTATCAGACCCCCATGAGCGATTAGTATGGAGAAAGCCGACTGCCGGGCCGATATTACTTATGGAGCATAGAACCAGGCGAGGAACGGACTAAATTGATGAGAATTATTTTTAGGGCGTTACCGGCTCCCAAGAGCATCATTATTTTGGGCCTGCTGCTAGGTTTTGGCTTGAGCCTGGGAGGCTGCCAATGGCTGCCTATCCGTCCCAGAGGTGATTCCGGGCTGGAGAGGGTTTTGCCTTCGAAAAGCGAGGCCTATTACCATTACCTGGAAGCCCAACGCTATCTCCTGGCGGAAGACGCCGAGGCCGCGGCCCGGGAATATGAAGAGGCCTTGAAATATGACCCCGATTCCGCGCAGATGGAAACGGAGCTGGCAGCCCTGTACCAGCGTATGGGGGAAGTAAAAAAGGCCCTGTTGCACGTGAACAATGCCTTGAAACTGGACCCCAAGCAACAGGATGCCCATTTCATCCTGGCCGGGCTTCACGTAGGTTTGAATCAGCTGCGGGAAGCCACGACGGAATACGAACGCATTCTGGTCCTGGACCCCGACAACAAAGAAGCCCACCTCTTCCTGGCCACCCTCTATGCCCAGCAACGCCGCTATGCCAAAGCCATCCGCGCCATCCAGGGACTGCTGCGCCTGGACCCCAAACTGGTGGTGGGCTACTATTACCTGGGGCGCATTTACCTGGAGATGGATCAATTGGCGGAAGCCAAGAAGGAACTACTCCGGGTCCTCACCCTCGATCCTAACTTCATCCCGGCCATGTTCGATTTGGGGACCGCGCTGGAACGGGAAAAACAGTATTCCCGGGCCATGCTCACCTACCGCCGCATCTTGAAACAGCACCCCAAGAATGCCCGGGTCTGGATCAGTATCGGCCGGCTCTACTTAATGATGGAGCGCCACGGGGATGCTCATAAAGCCTTCAAAAGGGCCAAAGAGCTGGAAAAAAACGAGGCCGCGGTCATTTTTAATATCGGCCTCATCTATCTGGAACAAAAGCAGCCGGACGACGCGATCCGGGAATTCCGCCTGCTCATGGACAATCCCCGTTATAAGGAGCGGGGCCGGTATTACATCGGTTTGGCTTTGGAGGAAAAAGGAGATCTGCCCGCGGCAGCCCAGGAATATCAACAGGTGGCAAGGAACTCGGAAAATTTTGTTTCCGCGCAATTACGCCTGGCTTATCTCTACTTCCAAAACAAGCAAAAAGATCAAGCCTACCGGCTCCTTGAACGACTCAAGGACTTAAGCGCCGAAAGGGAAGATGTTTATCTCACCCTGGCTTATTTTTATGAAGACGAACTCCGCTGGGACCGAGCCATCGCCGCGCTTAAAGAGGGACTGGAGAAAGCCCCCCAGTCGGAAGAGCTCCATTTTCGCCTGGCGGTGATTTATGAAAAGAAAAAAGAAGTAAAGGAAAGCATCCTCCACATTAAGAAGGTCCTGGAACTGGACCCGGAAAACCCCGACGCCCAGAATTTTTTGGGATATTCTTATGCCGAGGCGGGGATTCATCTGGATGAAGCCGAAAGCCTGATCCGGGCCGCGCTCCGGGCCAAACCGGAAAGCGGCCATATCGTGGACAGCCTGGGGTGGGTCTTCTACAAGAAGGGCCAGATCGACAAGGCGGTGGCCGAATTGGAGCGGGCCGCGAAGATGATGCCCCAAGACGGCACCATCGCCGAACATTTGGGGGACGCGTACCTCAAACAAAAGCGCCCGGGAGACGCGCTCCGCACTTACCGCCGGGCCCTGAGCCTGGAAAACGCCAACGTCCCGGAGCTTAAGAGAAAGATCAAAGTCCTGGAGTCCGCCAACAAGGAGACCGGCCTGTGACCAAACGCCGCCTGGTATGGTTGGCGCTGGCTCTGGCGTTGTGGGGCTGCCGCTCTCTGCCGCCCCCCGCGCCGCCTACGGCGGTCACCTCCGCGGAGGAACTGGTGGCCCGGCTCCAGGCCGGGAAGCCCCGGGTGCAATCTTTCGAGGCCAAGGGCCGCCTGACTCTCCTCTCCCCGCAACGGAATTATTCCGGCACCAGCCTGATTAAAGGCCGCCTCCCCACCACCGTGCGCGCGGATGTCCTGGATCCCCTGGGCCGCTCGCTGCTCAATTTTTACTCCAACGGTCTGGAGGTGCAGGTGCTCTCCCCCAAGGAAGGCAAGCTCTTTAAAGGTGAAGCCACCCCCGGCAATCTCGCAGCCTTCATCCCTCCGGCGGTGACTCTGCCCCAGGCCCTGCGCCTGATGACGGGCGACTTGCCTCTGAGCGCAGGACAGCCTTCCCGCTGGGCCTTTGAAGAAGGCCAGGGCCGCTATCTCCTGGAATGGCATTCCCCTGACGGGGCGGTGAAGGAGCGGCTCTGGCTGGATGCCAAGGAACTTCGCCCGCTGCGAGAGGAATGGTTCGGGCCTGACGGCCAGCCTCGCTTTGTCTCCGAGTTCAGCAATTACGGGCAATTAACCCCCGGCCTCCCGGGCCAGATTATCTTAAAGACCGAAAAACCAAAAGGCGAACTGCGCCTGGTTTACCGGGAGATGCTGCTCAACCCCTCCTTCCAGGATTCCGACCTGGCCTTGCCGCGCTCCCCCGGAGTGGAAGAAGTGCCTTTGAAGTAAGCAGTGAGCAGTAGCCAGGGGTCAGGGGTCAGGGGCCAGTAAAAGAGTGATTTCCATTTATACATGGTTGCGTCTTTCTTTGCGCCTTGGCGTCTTTGCGTGAGGTTTATTTTTTCATCACACCGGTAAGGCCATGAATTTCATCGTGGACCTCCCGTTAGCCGGGCTGGCCAAATGGCTGCGGTTCTGCGGCTTTGACGCCGCGGTGCAGCGCCTCACCCCTGCCGCCCCCCAAAGCCTCCCCCCGGCGCTGCCGGACACCTACCTCCTCACCCGCCAGCAGGCCTTTGGCCGCTTTCAGCGGGATGACTTGCTGATCCTTACCGCCACCGAACCCGAAGGCCAACTGGAGGAAGTGATCCGCCGCCTTCATATAACTAAGCGCCACCTCCGCCTCCTCAGCCGCTGCGGCCGATGCAACGCGGCATTGGTCCCCCTGCCCCGGGAGCGGGCCCTGGGCCTGGTGCCGGAACACGTCTTCCACACCCAGGAGGAATTTCACCAATGCCCCCAATGCGGCCAGGTCTTCTGGCCCGGCAGCCACCTCCGGGGTATTATGGCCAAGGTGCTGGAGAAGTTGGATTAAAACGGCGTTTAACGGCGTGCATCCGCAGCGGTAGGGCCAGGGATTAGAGATCAGGGGTTAGGGGTTGGTGATTATTTGGTTTTAGTCGCTAAATATCAAAGAGCCGCTGTCGGCTCTTTTCAACTTTGAACTTAGTTTGAACCTTGAACCTGGAACCAACCTGACCCCTGACCACTGGCCCCTGACCCCTGCCCCTACCTGGCGCACTCCGAAGGGCTGCCCCCCAGCTTTTCCAACGCATGGGGCAGAGCAGGCAGAACGGCTTCCAGGCTTTCCTTCGCGCCCTTGGGGCTACCGGGGAGATTGATGATCAGGGTGCAGCCGCGAGTCACAGCCACGGCCCGGGAGAGCATAGCGTGGGGGGTTTTTTGTAATCCAAAGGCCCGCATGGCTTCGGGGATGCCGGGCACCAACCGGTGGGCTACCGCCAGCGTGGCCTCGGGGGTGATATCTCTTGGGGTGAGGCCGGTGCCGCCGGTGGTGAGGATCAGGTCCAGGCGGTCCTCATCGCACCACGCCGCCAATTGAGCGACAATGGCCTCGTGTTCGTCAGGAACTACGCCAGTGGCCGCCACCTGAAAGACTTGGGAGTCCAGGAGCCGGCCCAATTCCGGGCCCGCGGTGTCTTCCCGCTCCCCTGCGTGCCCTTTGTCGCTAATGGTGAGAATGCCCACCCGGTACATCTGTCACCTCGATCTCATCCCCCGGCTTAACCACCCCTTCCTGCAGCACCCGGGCAAAGACCCCTTCCCGGGGCATGACGCAGTCCCCCACCTGCTCCCGGATGGCGCAGCCTTTATGACAGGCCTTGCCGATCTGGGTGATTTCCAGTTCCACCTCCGAACCCACCCTAAGCTTCGTGCCCACCGGCAGGGCGCAGACGTCCAGGCCCTCGGTGGTCAGGTTTTCCGCGAAATCCCCGGGATTGACCTGGGCCCCCGCGGCCCGCATCTTGTCAATACTTTCTTTGGCCAGGAGGCTTACCTGGCGGATGCCCCCTTCCGCGTGCGCGTCCCCTTCCAGGCCGTGCTCCTGCAGCAACCGGGCCTGGGGCACGTTGTGTTTGACCACCCCCTTGCGGTCGCTGATGGAGACGGCAACGATTTTGCCTATGGTTTTTAAGGGATAAGGATCCATTTCGAGTAGGTAGGCTGCTTAGATAATTGTAAGTAGCCTCCTCCCTACATAATGGCTCGCTTTCAGGAGCAAGCGAGGCACCTGCCCTACTAAAAATTATATGGGATTGGGGGAGGGGGTTTGGGGGAGGGGGTAAGGGCCCACTGGCCCTTAGCCCCCT
>Ga0233423_10000014_pt1 | contig 144965 bp, 128 predicted proteins | sample Watercolumn_Mata_FD_180713 | JGI IMG/M metagenome (GOLD analysis project Ga0233423, IMG submission 180713) | Freshwater microbial communities from Lake Matano, South Sulawesi, Indonesia - Watercolumn_Matano_2014_112_MG | ecosystem: Environmental > Aquatic > Freshwater > Lake | place... | reverse complement strand
AGAGGGGTGATCAGTTATTACTTGATCTTCCGCATCCAGACGATATATTTGAGTAAATTCCCAATATAGGAGGTTCCGTAACTTCCTATATTTAATTTATTGAACTACCTTAATCTGGGACATTCCGAAGAAAAATATCGCAAACTGATGGAAGCCGCCAATGACGCCATCTTCGTCGCCGAAATAGGTACCGGAATAATCGTTGATGCTAATCCCAAGGCGGAGGAATTACTGGGCCTTCCCCTGGAAAAAATCATTGGCCTGAACCAGAGTCAGCTCCACCCCCCGGAAGAAGTTGAAAGATACCGGGCCATTTTTCGAGATCAATGCCAGAGGGGAGGTTTGGTCAGCGGGGATATCTTTGTGGTTGACTCCGCGGGCCGCCGCATCCCCGTGGAAATCAGCGCGGGGCCCATCGAGGTGCGAGGCAAGAAATTGATTTGCGGAATTTTCCGAGACATCACCTCCCGTTGGCAAGCCGAGGAAGCCTTACGCCGGAGCGAAGAGAAATACCGGCTTTTGATGAACCAGATACCGATGGTGGTTTTTAAAGGCTACGCGGATTGGAATGTCGATTTCTTTGATAATAAGATTGAGGCCCTCACGGGTTATAGCAAGGAAGACTTCGACTCCCGCCGGGTAAAATGGTCCGATTTGGTTGTGGCGGAAGACCTGGAAAAGACCATCAAAGAATTTATTAAAGGGCTTAAGACCGACGGCTCTTATGTGCGGGAGCACCGTATCCGCAGAAAAGACGGGGAGATTCGCTGGATTCAATGCTGGGGCCAGATTTTCCTAGATCCTGCAGGCAAGATTGACTATATCAGCGGAGTTACTTTCGATGTTACTCCTCGCAAGGAGGCGGAGGAGGCTTTACTAAAATATGAGTTCATAGCCAACACTGCCAAAGACTGCATGACCTTGATCGACCGCAATTACGTTTACGAGGCGGCCAATGCCGCGTATTGTTGGGCGCACGGCAAGACCCGGGAAGAAGTGGTGGGAGAAAGCGTGACCGAAATTTGGGGAGCAGATACCTTTGAAAACATCATCAAGGGCTATCTCGACCAATGCTTTGCGGGCCAGACGGTGGAGTTCGAAGGTTTATTTGAATTCGGAAATAGAGGCATAGGTTACTATCATGTTTCTTATAGCCCATATTTTGATAGGGACGGTACGGTGGCTTACGCCGCAGTGGTAAGTCATGACATCACGGAACGCAAGACAATCGAGGAGGCATTACGGCAGAGCGAAGTGAAATATCGCCAACTGGTGGATCAGATCCCGGCGGTGGTTTATCGGGGGTATGCCGATTGGAGCCTGGATTGCTTTGACCAGAAGATTGAGGAAATAACCGGTTATGCCATGGAGGAATTTAATTCCCGCAGAAGGACCTGGCTGGACCTGATCTTGCCGGAAGACATCGAGCAGGTCAAAAAACTTTTTAAAGAAGCTCTGGAATGCGATTGCTCCTATGTCTCTGAGCACCGTATCCGCAAAAAAAACGGGGAGATCCGCTGGATCCAGGCCAGAAGCAGGATAATCTGCGATATCTATGGGAAAGTTGAGTATATCAGCGGGGTCTTTTTTGACATCACCGAGCGCAAGGAACTCGAAGAGCAACTTAATACGGCCCAAAAGATGGAGGCCATCGGCATCCTGGCCGGGGGCTTGGCCCACGACTTCAACAACCTCCTGACCGCGATCATGGGTTACAGCGAAATGATGATGCTGGGTCTCCGGAAAGAAGACCCTTTTCACCTTTACGTGGAAGAGATCACGAAAGCAGCCAGCCGGGGAGCGGCGCTGACCAATCAACTCCTGGCCTTCAGCCGCAAGCAGATTCTGCAGCCTCGGGTGATTAATCTCAATGAAGTGGTCCTGGAAATGGACATGATGTTGCGGCGTCTGATCGGCGAAGATATTGAGCTGATTACCGCCATTCACCCGGAATTGGGATGGGTGAAGGCCGATCCCGGCCAGATCGAACAAATCCTCATGAATCTGGCGGTCAATGCCCGGGATGCCATGCCGGACGGCGGCAAGCTGACTTTGGAGACCGCCAACGTCGATTTGGATGAGGCTTATGCCCGGAGTCACGTGGGGGTCATCCCCGGGCCTTACGTCATGTTGGCGGTGAGCGATAATGGCCTGGGGATGGATGCCGAGACCATAGGGCGGATTTTTGAACCCTTTTTTACCACTAAGGCGGGCGGGAAAGGCACCGGGCTGGGTTTAGCCACTGCTTACGGCATCGTCAAACAGAGCGGCGGCCATATTTGGGTTTATAGTGAACTTGGTATAGGTACGACCTTCAAAGTATATCTCCCCCGGGTGGAAGAAAAAGCGGAAGAGCTAAAACCAAAGGCCGCCGCGCCCGCTTCTTTGGACGGGAAAGAGACCGTCCTGGTGGTGGAAGATGACGAAACTTTGCGGGAATTAATTTCCACGGCCCTGCATAGGTATGGGTTTAAAATACTGGAAGCCGGACATGGAGGGGAGGCCCTGTTGATCTGTGAAAAGCATAAAGCCCCCATCCATTTAATGCTGACCGACGTGGTGATGCCCCAAATCAGCGGCACCGCTCTGGCAGAAAGGCTGAGGGAGTTGCATCCGGAGATGAAGGTGCTCTACATGTCCGGCTATACGGAAAATGCCATTGTGCATCACGGCATCTTGGACCCCAAGGTCAATTTTATTCCCAAGCCCTTCCGGGTCTTGGCCCTGGTCCAGAAAGTCAGGGAGGTGCTGGACTCTCCCGAGAAAAAAGAATCCTCCCTTAATTAGGAGTTTTATCATCCTGTGATCAGCCTGGAAGAATTTCGCACCGGGGCCTACAGCCTGCCCGCCGGGGACTTGGACGAAGATTTGTCCCTGTGCTTTTCCTGCTTCTATCTCTCCTACAAGGAATTCTCCCTAGGCGACGGCCTGTATTATTATTTTTGCAGCTATAGCTGGCCGGATAAAATGACCAGCACCACTCCTCCCTGCCTGGCAGATTAACCAACAGGCCTCCTCCGGCATAAGTCTCTAAAAGTGTCATTCGTAATGGAGTGAAGCTTCGGGTACGAATCGCAAGTTTGCGATATTTCGATGGGTATTATCGCTCCTTTTATTTCCTTGGCGTAGGCTCCTACTTCCGAAAAAACTGTATCCCGTCTTGATTAAAGAGATAAAATTAAAAGCGGTATTAACGCAAAGATTTTTTGGACCGATAAGCGCTTAAGCCTAATGATTTCCCGAAGGAAACCATGTGGCTTTCATGAATCAAAAAAGCCTCGAGATGACAAAGGTCGGGAATCGAGAGGGCACAGGCCTGAGCAGGGCCCATCGAAAAAAATTTATCATTCGGAACAAAAGGCAAAATATTAAACACCGAAGGAGTAGAAGATGAAAAAAGGAGTGGTTTTGGGGCTGATCGGCCTTTTCTTGATTTTGGGGTCCTCCTTGAGCCTTGCGGGCGAATCCGGCACCAAAGAGGAAGCCGTGGCCCTGGTAAAAAAGGCCATTGACTACATCAAAGCCAACGGCAGGGACAAGGCCTTCGAAGAGTTCAGCAATCCCAAGGGCCAGTTCGTGGACCGGGACCTGTACATAGTCGTTTACAACATGAATGCCAAGTGTTTGGCCCACGGCCAGAAAAAGAGCATGGTGGGCAAGGACTTGATTGACTTCAAGGACGTGGACGGCAAGGAGTTCATGAAAGAGCGGGTGGCCCTGATGAAGGCCAATAACACCGCCTGGCAGGATTATAAATTCATGAATCCGGTCACCAAAAAAATCGAACCTAAGGAAATGTATCTGGAAAAATTTGAAGACGTCATAGTCGGCGCCGGGATTTATAAAAAATAACGGGTAAGATAATCTGGGAATTACCCTAAGAATGTCAAGCCCACCACTTTTCAGAAGAGGTGGGCTTTTTCTCTTAACCAAAAACCAGAAGGTCAGTTCCCTTTCTCAAAGAGCTTCAGGTACTGGCCGTAACCTTCCTTTTCCAGGTCTTCCTTGGGGATGAAGCGCAGGGCCGTGGAATTCATGCAGTAGCGCTGGCCCGTGGGCGGGGGCCCATCGGGGAAGACGTGGCCCAGATGAGAGTCCCCTTGCTTGCTCCGCACTTCCGTGCGGCTGGTGAACAGGCGGCGGTCTTCCTTTTCCACGATATTGCCGGGTTCCAGGGGCTTGGTAAAACTGGGCCAGCCGGTGCCGGAATCGTACTTGTCCAGGGAACTGAACATAGGTTCCCCGGAGACGATATCCACGTAAATGCCTGCCTTTTTGTTGTCCCAATATTCATTTTTATACGCCGGTTCCGTACCTTCCTCTTGCGTCACCCGGTATTGCATGGGGGTTAACTTTTTACGCAGTGTCTGCTCGTCGGGCTTGGTGTATTTCCCGGGATTGCCGGGGGTTACCGGTTTCTTTTCTTCCGCCCAGGCCGTCTTGGGGGAGAAAATGCCGGGTCTTTCAGTTTTATGTTCATCACCCCAGACCTTCTTCAGAAATTGATCCCGGCCGGAATTCCACCGGTAATACTTGTACTTGGTCGTATGCGTCTTGTAATAGTCCTGGTGGTAGTCCTCGGCCGGGTAAAAATTGGTCAAAGGCAGGATTTCGGTGACAATGGGCTTCTGAAAACGCCCGGATTTTGCCAATTCTTTCTTGGATTCCTCCGCCAGGCGTTTTTGCTCTTCGTTTTGATAGAAAACAACGCCCCGGTATTGGGGCCCCCGGTCCACGAATTGTCCACCGGAGTCGGTGGGGTCCATATGCCGCCAGAAGTAGTCCAGCAGTTGCTTATAGGTGACTAACGCCGTATCGTATTTAATCTGGACCGCCTCCACGAATCCCTTCTGGGCATAATCGTCATAGGTGGGATTTGTTCCCCGGCCGTTGGCATACCCGGAAATCGCTTCCACCACCCCGATGACCTTTTCAAAGTCTGATTCCACGCACCAGAAACAGCCCCCGGCAAAGGTGGCGACTTCCATTTTTTTTCCTTTTCCTTCCACTCCGGCCTCCCGAACTTTCTGGTCCTGGCCCGGCTTCTGAGCCTGAAGCAGCCCCGCGCCCACGGCCCCGATAAGAACCAGCAACACCAGCATAACCAAGGTTTTCATTGCTATTCCTTTTCTATATGCGCTCTCTCAAATAATTAGGCCGGAAATCGGGAAATCAAGGGATTTTTCCGGGAAAATGCAGGATCGAGGGATTGATGGGGATTTAATTCAAAGGCGCGGCGGAAAGCCAATGGTGGGAGAACGCTCCGGGAGCTTCCCCTTGGGGGTGAAGTGGTTCCTGCTGAACAAGCTCTTCCAAATGCGGCCCGCGGAAATCGCGAGAATGGAAGGCGTCAAGAACCCTCACGGCGTCCGGGGAATGATTATTCGGGTAAGCGATCAATTAAGGTGTGGGGAGATTTCCCTTTTCGAGAAGGACACAGAAGAGGCGGAAGCGGCCAAAACCCGCCTTGATGCTGAGAGAGCACAGCGCCGGGAGAGATACGCGGCACGCCGGGGCGGGGTCCGAGTCCCTCAAACCAAGGAAGAAAAAAATGCCAAGCGGCGGGAGAGAGACGCCAAGAACAGGGACCGGATAAATGCCAAGGCTCGGGAGAAATACGCAAAGAATAAGGACCAAATCAATGCCCGGCGACAGGAGAAACGATCCAAAAACAGGGACCATATAAATGCCCTGGAGCGTGCACGCTACGCTCGGAAAAAACAACCGGAAAACTGAACTGAAATAGCAGTGAGCTTGAATTTTGACAACATGCGAACTGTTCAACGTGGCGTCATTTCTGCGTCCGCTTCGAAACGCGTGCATTACGAAACTAATATTTTCCTCTCCGAAGCTGGGCCACGTAGCTTCTAAGACGGCTATAATTATCTGCATAGCCCCCGCTTGGGCCTGGATGTTTGAAATGCCATTCACTGTCCTTCCAAACCATATCTTCATTGATTGCCCGGTTTCGATCATCTAAATAGACAACCTCAATGTCGGCGAGCGAAGTATCTTGGTAGACTTTACACACAACTGCACTTTTCGATAGCGAGCCGCTACCAAAAGTTATCCAGTCACCAGGGCTTACGGTTGGTTTTTCTGCCATAACATGTCCCTCTTATCAGAATTTTTACCACTGCTATTATCGCGGCGGCCCTGCCAGGTTCTGGGACTTCTCCTTGTAAATCTCACCAAATAGTACTTCCGCTATCTCTGGATTCCGAGTTTTAAGAGTCTTGTATTCCTCCAGGGCTGCGCCCCGATCGCCGAGACGTATATAAGCTAAACCCAGGTCGAAATGTACAAAAAAGAAAAGGTCGGGATCACTGCGTATCGTCTTTTTGTAAGCCTCCACTGCGATTTTGTATTCATCCAAAGCTGCGCTCTTATCTCCAAGGCATTCAAAAGCCTCACCCAGACCTATATGGGAATGCGCATCATCGGGATTACTGCGTATAGCCTTTTTATAAGCTTTTACAGCAGTTTTATATTCATTTAGGGCCGTGCTCCGATCGCCAAGACGTTCAAAAGCCTCACCTACGCGAAAATGCAAATAAAGAAGACCATCCGGGAAAAGGCGCATCGCTTCTTGGTAAGCCTTCACCGCTTCCTGATAACGCCCTAAATGGTAATAAGCCCTCCCTAAACGCTCGTAAGGTTCATGCGCCCATAACTCTGGAACAAGGGGGAGCGTCTCTTTGTAAATCTCTGCCGCCTTTTCGAAGTTCCCAGCTTTTTCCAATTTAGCAGCCTGTTCAGACAAGTCCCGATACCTTTGCATTTGAGGTGTTGGTGTGGTCTCGCCAGAAGCAGGCTGGATTTGTTTGACCGTCTTGGGGAAATCTTCCTGAGCCGAAATCTGCCCGGCCAATAAGGAAAGAAAAAGAAGCGCCCAAATTGTAGTCAAGGCTAAATGTTGGTACAAAGCAGGTCTCCCCGTTGATAATTTAGAACCCTTTTGCCCTTGGTATTTCTTCACAGACGCGGAGTTATGAAGACTTTATCTGAGACATTCTTTCCATACCACTTGAAAAGTTCTGGGATAAAGCTCTCTGCAAGCCACGCAATATTTGAACTTGAACCAGAACTATAGATTTCGCCCTGCCATACAAAAACGGGTTCTTTGGAATTGATTGTTTTTCTCCGGTCAATGATGCCAACGGAGAAATAACGCGGATATTTAGTTGAAGATTCAACTTTTTGCCCACCCCAAACGAAATCAGGCGAACTTGAAACAGAAGTGCTCCCAGCTCCGATGGAGTAGGAATAGACCACAGCTAAATCAGCTTTGTTTGATTCGGTACTCCGCATAAACCCAAGTTTCTCCATTTCTCTTGCAATGAGATTTTGGAGGTTTTTCTCTGTAAGCGTGAGTCTATCGCTTGGGACAACGAAAAATGTAGCGTTCGCGGGATACGGGTAGTAGGTTGCGGTACTGATACGTCCTGAGATAATGCCAGGGGCACAGGCCAGAGAGCCAATCAGAATAGATAAAATAGAAATAACAATATACCATTGAGGTTTCTTCATCTCTATAATCCAATAATCATAGGTTAATAATTATGAGATGTGGAAAATAATCAAAAATTATCACCTCTTACCAATGATTGTCCTCTTTAATTTATTAGAGATCAATAGTTTTTTTCTCCAGTATTCACGCCACTTTCAGGCATTTTATTAATATCATTAGGTTATAACCATCTATCATTTATTTATTAATTATAATAGGTGCTTATTTGACATATTCGCTTTTTGTAAATAGGAAAGCCCGCCTCCATCAAGAGACAAGCCGATTATGAATTTAAATCTGATGATGAGGTGGTCACTCAGATGAAATTATTTAGAGAGCTAACCTCTGTGGATCGGCGGCCTATGGACCCAGGTGGGATAATTTTTTAGAGGTGGGATAAAAAGTGGGATAGCTTTGAAGGTGGGATATAAGTGGGATAAAATATCTTATCCTGAAAGAAAAAAGGTTAGCCTAAATCGGCTAACCCTTGTAATTAGTGGCGCCCCCGCCGAGACTCGAACTCGGGACACAAGGATTAGGAATCCTTTGCTCTATCCATTTCTGAGCTACGGGGGCGTAGGTTTAGGTATGGAGATTTGTCGTAATTATATGCCAGCAAGCCCGGCCGCGCAAGCAAGACTCGAGGGCATATGGCGCTCCGCCGTTGCGCTAACTTTGAACTTTGAACCCGGAACTTTGAACCGTATTTTAAGCCGCCGAGAGTTTCTTGATAGACGACAAACCCTATGGTATTATCGCGTGAATCCGCGAACCGCGGGCTCCCAGGGGGGAGGAACATGGGACGTTTCCGGGTCTGGGTCTGGGCCATCATTCTCGTTTTCATCAGCGCGGGCTGGGCGGGTTCCGCGGAAATGGAGCTTTTCAAGCCCGAACAGCTGCAAGGCGGGCCCTGGTGGATCCGCGCCGAAGAGCTCACCTACGACGTTCCCAGCCATACGTATACGGCCAAAGGGCGGGTGGAAATTCGTCAAGGCGACCGCCGCCTCACCGCGGACTGGATTGAAGTCAACGAAGCCACCAAGATCGCCCGGATGCGAGGCAACGTGGTCCTGGTCCTGGGGGAGGACATCTTTTCCGGCCAGGAAGGGGAATTCAACCTGGTCACCCGGGAAGGAGAAATGAAGGGGGCCCGGCTCTTTCTCCACAGAAACCATTTCCAGGTGAAAAGCTCCCTGATTCGCAAAACCGGGGAGAGCACATATTATGCGGAAAATTCTACGGTCACCACTTGCGATGCGGACTTGCCGGTTTGGAGTTTTTCGGCTCAACAGTTGCAGGTGACCCTGGATGGCTACGCCACCACCCAGAATACCCTGGTGAAGCTGGCTGGTTTGCCCGTCCTGTACTTCCCCTTTTCGGTCTTGCCGGTGAAGACCGAACGCCAGAGCGGTTTTCTCCTGCCCCAGTATGGCCAGCATCGGGCCGGCGGCACGGTGGTGGAAGTGCCTTTCTATTGGGCCATCAACAACCACGCGGACGCCACCATGTATCAAACCGTGCTCACCAACCGCGGCTACATGCAGGGCGGGGAGCTTCGCCACCGGGGGCATAAGGACGCAGCCCTAACTATTAGAGGCTACACCCTGAGCGACGGCTCCGGCGAGGCGCCCACCAACCATCGTTATTGGGCAGCGGGCATGGTGAACCAGCCCCTGGGAGATGACTGGGAAGTCCGGGGCACGGTGGACCGGGTCAGCGACATCAACTATCTGAAAGACTTCAATTTTGGTTATATGGGCCTCAATCGCTATTCCCGGGAGCTGCTTTCGGAATTCGGCCGCAATCTGGAACAAGAGGACGTGACCACCCGGGTTTCCACCGGCCTCTTGGCCAAAAATTTTTCCTGGGCCAACTTCACCGGCTTCTCTCGCTATTATCAGCGGTTGCGGACGGATGACCCCCGCGCAGTCAACCGTTTGCCCGGCCTCACCATGAACACCCTGACCATTCCCGTGGGGAAAACCCCGCTGCAAGTGGGGGTGGAATCCTCCTATACCCACTTTTTCCAGGAGCAAGGCTTGGCCGGACACCGCCTGGACTTGCATCCCCAGCTCTGGTTGCAGGCCCAACCCTTGCCGGGGGCTGCTTTTACCAGCCGGGTGGGGTTCCGGGAGACTCTGTTCACCATCGACGACCATACTCCCACCAGTCCCCAGGACGGCTACCAATCGCGGCAATTGTTTGACGCCAAAGTGGGCCTGGCCAGCACCTGGGTTAAGGACTATGGCCGGGACCCTGATTCCCCCAAGTTTTACCGGCATATCTTGCGCCCGGAAGTCACTTACTGGAATATCCCCAGGTTTGACCCCGTGCGCCTGCCTGCCTTCGACCCCTATGATATCGGCTGGGTAGTGCGTTCCAACCGCAATCTGCCCATCCGGAACGGCGATGATCCCATCGGTGGGGTAAACGCCCTGACTTACGGCTTCAGCAACAATCTCTTGGTGCGCGACCAAAATCCCCGGGGGCAGACTCTGATATCCGAAAAGCTGTGGTTCCGCCTGAGCCAGAGCGCGTTTTTCAACTCCACCAGCCTTGGTCTGGACGGCACCCCCCAGTACCACCACCGTTTTTCCGATTTTCTGGGAGAAATGGAGTATTATCCCTTCCGCCGCCTGGTGACCGGCTTAGATTTGGGAGTTTCGCCCTATAGGGAAGGATTCAATCGGGCCAATGTCAAATTCGCCTTCCTGGACCGGGAGCGCCAGCATTTATTAAGCGTGAACTATCTGTTCATCAAGGATTTCGCCAAACAGATTAACGTTTCCACCTACCTTAACCTCTTTAAATCTGTGAAGACCTGGGTTACATATAGTAATACCTTCGAAACCAACAACAAGCTGGAAAGGCAATACGGTCTGGTTATTCAACGCCAATGCTGGGGAGTGGTCCTCTCCTACACCGACCGGCCTGATGATCAACGTATCGGAGTCAGTCTCTACCTGCCCGGCATTGGCGAGAGCCTGAGAAAAGGGCCGGGACGTTTTACCGAGAAGAGTGACAAATTCGATTAAATGCCAGGCCCTGCCGGCCGGGTGACCCTAAACTTAACAGGAGCAGGAAGTTATGAAATTGGCAATGGTGGGAGCAGGTTATGTCGGTCTGGTGACCGCGGCCTGCTTCGCAGAAATGGGCAACGAAGTAACCTGTGTGGATGCGGATAAATCTAAGGTAGAAGCCCTGGAGCAAGGGATTATCCCCATTTATGAGCCGGGATTGGAAGATTACGTTAAACGCAATTCCCAGGAAAACCGTCTCTTTTTTACTACTGATCTGGCTGCCGCGGTGCAACGCAGCCTGGTGGTCTTCATCGCGGTGGGCACCCCCCAGGATAAGGACGGTTCCGCCGATCTCTCCATGGTGCTGCAGGTGGCCCGGGATATCGGCCGCCACATGGACGGTTATAAAGTAATCGTGGAAAAATCCACGGTGCCCGTGGGCACCGCAGCTATGGTGCGCCAGGTTATTGAGGAAGAACTCCGAGCCCGGGGGGAGGAGATCGAGTTTGACGTGGTCTCCAACCCCGAATTTCTGAAAGAAGGCACCGCTCTGGACGATTTCATGAAGCCGGACCGCATCGTTGTAGGCTGCGACGATGTGCGGGTGGCGGAACTGATGAAGGAGCTTTATGCGCCTTTCGTGCGCACCAATCATCCCATCATCATCATGGACGTGGTTTCTGCGGAGTTGACCAAGTACGCGGCCAATGCTTTTTTGGCCACCAAGATTTCCTTCATTAACGAGATCGCCAACATCTGCAGCCGCACCGGGGCCAACATCAACATGGTGCGCCAGGGCATCGGCTCCGACCGCCGCATCGGCCACCTCTTTCTGTTTCCGGGATTGGGCTACGGCGGCTCTTGTTTCCCCAAGGACATGCAGGCCCTGATCCACACCGCCCGGTTCCGGGGCTACACCCCCAGGGTTCTGGAGGCCGCGGAAGCCGTCAACCAGGATCAGCGGCAGCTCTTCTTCAATTTAATCTCCAATTATTACCACGGCGACCTTAAGGGCAAGGTCTTTGCCGTCTGGGGCCTGTCGTTTAAGCCCCAGACCGACGACATCCGGGAGGCGCCGGCCCTCACCCTGATCGAGAAGCTGACGGCCGCGGGGGCGAAACTCCAGGCCCACGACCCCGAGGCCATGACCGCTACCAAGGCTTATTTGGGGGATAATTCGGCCATCAATTATGCCAAGACCAGCTATGAGGCCGTGGAGGGCGCGGACGCGCTCATCATCTGCACCGAATGGACCAAGTTCCGGGAGCCGGATTTCGAGCGGATGCGGTCGCAGATGAAGTCTCCGGTCATTTTCGACGGCCGCAATCTCTACAATCCGGAAAAACTGGACAAACTGGGATTTGAATATTTCTATATCGGCCAGAAACTGAGTGAGCAGTGAGCAGTAAACGGTGAGCAGTGAGCAGTAAGCAGTGAGCAGGGAAAAAAGACCTTGGGGACAATTTTTTTTAACTGCTTGCTGCTAACTGCTCACTGCTTACTCCGGCTGCCCTGCCATTACATCTCACCTCCAACCGTAATTTAAGACAAGAAACAGCATGGACTTAAAAAGCCGCCAGCAGCCGGATAACCCCCAGGTCTCCTGGGAACGGCTCCGGGATCTGCCCCTGGAGAAGTTCTCGGACCTGACGGTCCTGGTGCTGGGGGACTTCATGCTGGACGAATACATCTGGGGCCGGGTGGAGCGCATCTCTCCGGAAGCGCCGGTGGCGGTGGTGGACGTGGACCGGGAGACCCGGACCCTGGGGGGCGCGGGCAACGTGGCCAACAACCTGGTGGCCCTGGGCGCGAAAGTGGAAGTTCTGGCCCTGACCGGGGAGGATAACCCCGCGGGCCTTCTCAAAGAAGAGTTTGGCCGCCTGGGGATTGACTCCCAGGGGCTGTTCGCGGACCCCGGGCGCCGCACCACCCGCAAAACCAGAGTCTTCGCCAACCAACAACAGGTGGTGCGCATCGACCGGGAGACCAGGATCCCCGCGCCCGCCGCGTTCGTGGATTGGGCTTTGAGCCGCCTGAATGCGCTGCTTCCTTCTCTGAACGCCCTCATCCTCTCAGATTACGGCAAGGGCACACTCACGCCCTCTCTGCTCCGGGAAGCCATCCGCCGGGGCCGGTTGCAGAATCTGCCGGTGGTGGTGGACCCCAAGGGCACGGATTTTTCGCCCTACGCGGGGGCCACGGTCATTACCCCCAACCTCAAAGAGATGGAGCTGGTGGCGGGAGAGCCGCTGTCCTCCTGGGATAAGCTGGTGATAAAGGGCAAAGACCTGAGGACAAATCTGGGTCTGGAAGCTCTGCTGATTACTCAAGGTGCGGAGGGCATGACCCTGATTCGTGAAGGCGGCCCTTTACGTATCCCCGCGCGCACCCCCCGGGAAGTCTTCGACGTTTCCGGTGCTGGGGACACGGTGGTCGCGGTCCTGGCTCTGGGTCTGGCCCAATGGGGGGACCCGGCGGTGGCCGCGGCCCTGGCCAACCTCGCGGCAGGGGTGGTGGTCACCAAGAAAGGCACCGCGCCCATCCTGCGCTCGGAGATGGAGCGGGAACTCCGGGGCCACGTACACCTGGAGGAGAAAATCGTGAGCCTCAAGGAACTGGGTTTTGTCCTCACTCACCTTCGGGCCCAGGGCAAAAAAGTGGTCTTCACCAACGGCTGCTTTGATCTGCTGCACGCGGGCCACATCAAGTTCCTGGAGGATTCCCGGCGTCAGGGTGACGTCCTGGTGGTGGCCCTGGATTCGGACGCGTCCGTGGGCCGGGTGAAAGGGGAGGGGAGGCCCGTCATCGGCGAGGAACAGCGCCTGCGCATCCTCGCGGCCCTGGAGGTGGTGGACTACGTTACCCTCTTCGACAGCGAACAACTCCCGGAAATTCTGCAAAACCTCCGGCCCGACATCCTCACCAAAGGCAGCAATTACCCGGAAAAGGAAGTGGCGGGAAGGGAGATTGTGCAGGGTTATGGCGGGCAGGTGAAAATTTTGCCGGTTACCGAAACGGTGTCTGTCTCGGATTTGATTAATCGCATACGGGGGGAATGATTTTGAGGGGTGAAAGAGGAGCGGGCACATTGGCCCGCGGCCCGCTCCACCTGTCGTTACCCTTTTCTTGTAGTTTCCTAATCTTTTAATAGGAAAGGCTGGTTGAACCGCAGGTTCAACCAGCCTTTTTCTATGCGGGTTGGGGAGGGGGGTGTGGGGGGCAGGGACTAAAGGCGGGCGGGGACGCCCGTCCCACGGTCCCCCTGGCCCCTCCCCCCGCAATCCTTTTTATCCTTCAGCCCCTTCCTTCCACCCTTTGGACAATAAAATTCTGCCATAGCTGCCATTGGGCGTTGGGGGCCAGTTCTGGGATATGTTCCAAAGGAATTTCGGCCCGGGCGCTGGACGCGTGGCCGCCGGCGGAGCCCAGTTTGCCGAAGGCCTTGGTTGCCAGGGCCCCGGCGTTTTTCCGCAGCCCGTCGTTGCGGAAGATGACCACCAGTTTGTCTTCGTAGATGCCGCCGACGATGGTCCAGGAAATATCATAAGCCCGTAAGAAAAAGTCGGCCAGGATCACCAGGATGTCGGGAGTGGCCACGGTCCCCAGGAAGGCATAAAACTTACGTTGGCGCAGGCGGTAGCGGCTGAAGGCCTGTTGAAAGTACTTCAACATAGAGATATCAAATTCCGCGTAGTCCAAAGTACGGATAAGGGCCCGGCGGGTAAATTTGAAGAGGTAGTGGAAGGCCCGGACGTCGGCTTCGGTGGCGGGACGCTCAAAATTGGCGGTGTCGGTTTTGATGGCGTAATAGAGGGCGGTGGCCAGTTTCAATGACGGTTTGATGCGCGCGGCTCGAAGATATTCGGTCATGATGCTGGCGTTGGCCCCGTATTCGGCGCGGATATCCACGAACTTGGCCGCGGTGTCCGGCAGCCGGGGATGGTGGTCGATAATCACGTCGTACTTATGGGCCCCGAAGATCTCGTGGTGGCCGGGTTGGTTGTCCACCAGGGCCTTGCGGTTAAATTCCGCGGGCTTGACCTCGGGGTAGGGGGTGAGTTTGATTCCCAGAAGTTCCACCAGACGTTCATTCTGGGGGCGGGTAATGGGCTGGATGGGGGAAATGACGCATGCGGCCACGCGGCGCCACAGTAAGCGCTTCAGAGCCAGGGCGCTGGCAATGGAATCCGGGTCAGCGTTGATGAGGATCAGTAGCCGGTCTTCGTGGGAAAAGAGCTGGTAGAGCCTCGCTAGATTGGTGCCCATGGTTACCCCGCGCAATGCGAAACCATTCTACCCAAAAAGCTCCCGCTTTAAAAGGCATTTTCGGACTAAAGGGAAAGAGTCCGGCGAACAGGCCCCTAAGTCTGATTCAGATATCATTTGGGGTTTTTGATTAAAAGATAAATAGAGTTTTAACTATTTTAAACAAAATATAAATTAAGTTAATGATAATAAAAACTAAGTTAATTTAAGTTATATTTAAGTTATACATAAATTATAAATTGTTTACTTTAAATATACTTTGGGCCATTTCCTCGGGATCATTAGAAATTGATTAAGTTTATGAGATAATAAAACGATCAGTATCAATATGTTTTCGGGTAGAAAGCTTATTCAAGGGCCTAGTGAAAATGCTGTTGAAAATAGGAAGTATGTAAGGCTCAGGATTAACTTTTCAGTCCTCAAAATAGTTATTTGGCGAAACTTAAAGTTTCTTGCACAAGTGCCGATTAATAATACGAAACCAGAAAAGGCCCCAAAAAGCGGGGGAAGGGGGTGGGACTAAAGCCCGCTGGGGGCCTGTATCGGTATCGCATGGATGCGGTTTTACACATTTCAAGGAGGAAACGCGTATGAGCTTAGTTATCAACCACAACTTGATGGCGATGAACGCCGCCAGATCCCTCTCCGTCACCTATGGCCGTTTGGCCACTTCCGTGCAACGTCTGGCTTCAGGATTACGGGTAAACAGCGCAATGGACGATGCCGCCGGTTTGGCGGTCCGGGAAATTATGCGCACGGATATCCGCGTCTTGAACCAGGGCGTGCGGAACGCCAATGACGCCGTGTCTATGATCCAGACAGCGGACGGCGCTCTCTCGGTCATTGACGAAAAGCTGACCCGGATGAAGGAACTGGCGGAACAGGCGGCCACCGGTACGTACACCACCGCGCAGCGCCTGATTATGGACAGTGAATACCAGGCCATGGCTTCGGAAATCACCCGAATCGCCAATGCCACGGACTTCAACGGCGTGAAGCTGCTGGACGGCAGCCTCTCCGGCTCCGGATTGGACGGCACTTCCGGCAACCAGATGAAGATCCATTTCGGCACCGGCAACAGCTCCGCGGAAGATTATTACTACGTGAAGATCGATACTGCCACTGCCTCTGCTCTGGGTGTGGGTTCCGGCGCCGGCACGGGTGCAGGCTCCACCATCAGCACGCAGTCCGCGGCGCAGGTGGCCCTGGAAGCCCTCGACAGCGCCATCCGGACCAAGGACAACATCCGGGCCAATCTGGGCGCCTTGGCGAACCGGCTGGCCAACACCGTGTCCAACTTGTCCATCCAGGCCGAGAATCTGCAGGCCGCAGAATCCCGGATCTCCGACGTGGACGTGGCTACGGAAATGACGGAATTTACCCGCAACCAGATCCTGACCCAAGCTGCGGTGGCCATGTTGGCCCAGGCCAACACCTTGCCGCAGTTGGCCCTGCGACTCCTGGGCGGTTAAATTAACCTCTTACCGGGGCAGGGAGGAAAATCCTTCCCTGCCCCACCCCCATCCCCACAAGCTTCTCATCCCCGAAAATCCTGAATTTACAGCCCGTTGACATTTGGTATGGCCTTTGCAATCCCCAAGACCAGCAACGGCAGTGGAATAAATTAGGAGCCGCAGATGGCCACTACTTCAGGTATATCCGGGATCAGCACTTATTATCAACCCGCGATAACTTTTTCCGGTTTGGGTTCATCTGTCGATTTTGACAGTATTATCGAGAAGTTGGTGGAAGTGGAAAGCGCCAGCAAAAACCGCTTCGAATCCTGGAAAACGGAGTGGAGTGATAAAATTGCCGCGCTGGAAACCCTAAATACCAAACTGACCGACTTCAAAACAGTGGCGGACAGCATGGACACCCTGGCCCAATTTATGGGCAAAACCGCGGCCAGCAGCAATACCAGCGTTTTATCCGCCACGGCCACCACCACCGCCACCAGCGCCACCCACTCCGTCCTGGTGAACCAACTGGCCCAGAATGAAATAGAGGCTCATCAGGGGCTGGCCGCCAGCACCACGGTGATCAACAGCAGCGGCAGCGCCAAGGTCTTCGCGTTCAGCTATGCCGGCGGCGCGGCAGTATCCATTTCCGTGGCCAATAACGCCACCCTCGCGGACCTGGCCGCGGCCATCAACTCCAGCGGCGCCAACCCCGGCGTCACCGCCACGGTCCTGGACATGGGCTCGTCCTACGGGGCCACCCGCTACCGCCTATTACTTCAAGGCAATAGCACCGGCTCCACCAATACCATCGCTATAGATGATGCCTTGACTACCCTGGACGGCACGGGAGGCACGGAAAATTTTGAGTCCGCCACCTTTACCCAGACCCAGGCGGCCCAGAATTCCCAGGTCCGGGTGGATGGGTATCCTCCCGGGACCTGGATTGAACGCTCCGGCAATGCCCTTAATGATGTGATTCCCGGGGTGACCCTCAATCTGTTGAGCACCTCCGCCACCGCGGTGCAGGTGACCGTTAACGACGACACCGGGGCCATGCAGGATAAGATCGAAAGCATGGTGGAAAAATATAATGACGTGATCGCCTATATCAAGGAACAGACTAATTATGACGCCAACACCGGCGAGTCCGGCATCCTCCTGGGCAACTATGCCGTAGAGATCGTTAAAAGCTCCCTGAATTATATCGGCACCGGCAATGCTCCGGGCTTTAAGGACCCCAACGATCCCTACCTCAACCTGGGAAAAATCGGCATCACCACCGACAGCAGCGAAACTTCCCCTACCTTCGGACAACTGATCATTGACGACAGTGCGTTGACCGCGGCCATCAATGACGATCCCGACGGGGTGGCCAACCTGATGTCCGCTTATTTTCGAGGAGTCAGTGACGACACCAGCGGCAATATCACTTATTACAGTTCGCTGCCGGGTATCACCCAACCTGGAATCTATAACGTGACGGCCACTGTGTCCGGTGGTGTCATAACGGCTGGAACCATCAACGGCCATGCGGCCACGATCTCCGGGGACACCCTCACCGGGCAGAGTGGCTACGATGAATACGGCTTGGCGGTGAAAATCAATCTGGTGGACGGCTCCTACACCGGCACCGTGCGGCTGCAGATGGGGAAAAACGGCCAGTTTTCCGAAAAGTTGGAGGATCTTTTAAGCGCGTCTTCCGGTCCGGTAAATATTCTGATCAGCAACTACCAGGACATTATTGACGGCATCGACGCCAAGATCGAAGCCGAAGAGCGGCGGTTGGAGGGAGTGCGCAAACGTCTGACGGAACAATTTGCCCGGGTGGACTCTATTTTATCCACCCTTAACCAGCAATCCCAGTATTTAACCACCCAGTTATCGAAGATAGGACTTTCCAATAACAACAACAGTTAATGAGCGTCATAGCTACGGAACAAAATAACTCAGGGACCAAGAAATCAGGAGGTCAGTAGGCCATGCAAACCCAGATTGTCCACAAGCAGTATGTCTCTACCCAAGTGAGCACCGCCGATCGTCTGCAACTGGTGGTGATGCTCTACGACGGGGCCATAACGTTTTTGAATCAGGCCAAAGAGAAGATGGCTGCCCAGGACACCGCCGGCAAAGGGCTCTATTTAGGCAAAGCCCTGGACATCATCGCGGAGCTGAACGCCTCCCTCAACTTCCAGGAAGGGAAAGAGGTGGCCGCTAATCTCTTCCATCTCTATAACTTTATGACCGCGCACTTGACCCGGGCCAATCTTAATTGGGACGCCGCGGCCATAGATGACGTGATCAAAATGCTGGGCGAGTTGCGGGACGCCTGGGAAGAAGTCTGTCAAAAGTCGAAAAGGGGAGAGATCAAAGAAGTGGCCGAGGAACAGACCCTGGCTCCCCGGCCGAACCTGGGCTCCCTGATAGTCTGAACCCGTTTTCCTTGATCTGACCGCCTGCAAAATATCGGCAGGGGCGCTCGCTTGCCGGGCCCCCTGCCGATTATCGCCGCCAGCCTCCGGGACCTGGTTCCTGGAGGTTTCATCTTTGGGTCACGCCTAGCACACTTTGCCGATTTTATTACCTCCCGCATCTCAGCTTTTCCTTTGCCATTCCGCTTGCCCTCCCATATAAATAATAGATTGGAACGCAGGCCGTGGGCCTGCGGTTTTGGAGGCATTATGAATCAGGTCCAGGAGGTGGTGGAGCAGATCTTGCGGGGAGAGGTGCGGGTCGCGGCCCGGCTGATGCGGGATCTGGACGACGGCGTGCCCAAGGCCCGGGAGGTCTTGAAAAAGCTCTACCCTCACAGCGGCCGGGCCCACATCATCGGCATCACCGGCTCTCCCGGGGTGGGCAAGAGCACCCTCACCGACCGCCTCATTCAATATCTGCGGCAGGAGGGCAAAACCGTGGGCGTGGTGGCGGTGGACCCCACCAGTCCCTTCTCCGGCGGGGCCATTTTAGGGGACCGCATCCGTATGCAACGCCATGCTTTGGATGAAGGGGTCTTTATCCGCTCACTCGCCACCCGGGGGCATTTCGGGGGGCTCACCGCGTCCTCCCGGGCGGTGATCACGGTTTTGGACGCCATGGGCAAGGACTATATCCTGGTGGAGACCGTGGGGGTGGGCCAGGACGAAGTGGAGATCGCGGCCACGGCTTATACCACGGTGGTGGTCACCGTGCCCGGCCTGGGGGATGACATTCAGGCCATCAAGGCCGGCATCCTGGAGGTGGCCGACATCCTGGTGGTCAACAAGGCCGACCGGGAAGGAGCCTCCCGCACCCACCAGGACCTGTTGCAGATGCTGGATTTGCAAAGCATCCGCAAAACCAAGTCCTGGAAACCCCCGGTGATCCTCACCCAGGCCAAGGAAGACCAGGGAATCGAGGAACTGTTGGCCGCAGTAAGGGAGCATCAGGAATATCTGGCCAAAGACCAGGAGGAGGCCCTTCTGTCCGCTCGCTATCAGCGGGTGCGCCAGGAATTCCTGGAATTGCTGAAAGAAGGAATCTACCGGACCTTGGTGGAGCAGCTCTCCGCCAGCGGCCGCCTGGAGGAGGTTCTCCAAGAAATCCTGGCCAAGAGAACCGACCCGTATTCCGCCAGCGAAGACCTGGTGGCCGAAAGCCTGGGACTGCAGAAAGGGGAGGAAAAATGACGCCAAAAAGGATTCTGGCGTTAGGCGCGGGGGCCATGGGGAACCTGGCCGCCCAAACTGCGGCATCTTTCCCGGAAGTGGGGAGTTTGACAATTGCCGATCTTTCTCTGGATGCGGCCCAAGCCGTGGCGTCGGCCTGCGGCGGTAAGGCGAAGGCAGCCCACGTTGACGTAACCAACCACACCGAGATGGTGACCCTGATGCGCCAGGCGGATTTGGTGATGAACTGCGTGGGCCCATTTTTCCGCTTTGGGGTGCCGGTATTGCAAGCGGCCATCGAGGCGGGTATCGATTATCTCGATATTTGCGACGATCCGGAGCCCACCAAGGCGATGCATGAACTTAATAACCGGGCGCAAGAAGCGAACATTACCACCATTATCGGCCTGGGCGCAAGTCCGGGGATCACCAGCATGCTGGCCGCGCGGGCCAGGGCGGAGCTGGACGAAACGGAGGAACTGGTTGCGGCCTGGAACATCGAAGAAGATGCCGGGGGCGAGGATAAGGTTGCCTTTTCCGCCGCGATCGTGCATTGGATGCAACAATGTTCCGGAACTATCCTGGAATGTGAAAACGGCCGCCTGGTGGAGAAAAAGCCTCTGACGGAGGTTTCTTTAGAATACCCCGGCAGGGGGACAAGAACCGTCTATACGGTGGGCCACCCGGAACCGGTGTCTTTTCATTATTCCTTTCCAGATCTGCAGCGCTCTTACTGTGTGATGGTCATGCCCGGTTTGTGGATAAAAAAGTTCAGAGAGCTGGCGGAACAGATCGACAAAGGAATCATGAGCCTGGAAGAAGCCGGGAAGACGCTGGTGGAAGGGGCTGCGTCAGGTTCTTGGGTCGATGAAATAATCGAAAAAGTCTCCGGGCTTTTCGATGGCCCGCGGTTACCCATATTTTTCGCGCTCGCCACCGGCAAGAAGGATGGCAAACCTGCCAGGGTAGCTACTTCCATCCGGGCCATACCCCCGGGGATGGCCCGGGCTACCGGAATTCCCCTGGCCTTGGGGACCCGGCTCCATCTCCAGGGAAAAGTGGCCGCCAAAGGGGTGATGGCCCCGGAAAAGGCTTTCCAGCCCGGGGAATTTTTCGATATGCTGGCGCCTTATTGCACCTTCCCCGTGCCGGTGGACGCCTCGGAACTGCTGGAAGTGGCTAGAGGATCCATCTGATACCGGGCTACATTAAAAAGATATTAAACGTAAGGGCGAACACAAGGTTTGCCCCTATAAAAAAAGGGACCCGCAAACATCTCCGGGTCCCTTATCTTTTATTGAAAACCGAAAACTGAAAACTGTTTTTTACATGGCTTTGGGAGCCGCGGGTTTTTCCTGAGGCTCAGGTTCTTTTTCTTTTGACGGCGTTTTGGGTTTCCTGGGCGCGCTGGGCGCGGCCTTGGGATGGCTCACCGGGAAGGATTCCAGGTAGCGGGAGGCCACCCAACCGATGATGTTGGTGCGCAGATCGCGAATCTGGGACCAGCCCGCGGCGTTGGCGCCCAGCATCTCCACTCGGTCGGTGAGGTTCAGAGTGGTGAGCACCCGGGAGCCGGTGGAAGGCCCGGCCCGCAAATTAAGCCCCTGAATGGCCACGTAAAAATAAGGCGGTCCGGGGCTGGCTGCCGTGGCCGAGGCCGGGATCCAGCCGATAACGCCGGATTTGATGGACCTGACCCGCCACCAGCCGCGGTAGTCCTGGTCGATTTTTTCCACCCGGTCTCCCCGGTAGAGCAACTCCAAGGACCGGCAGTTATAGTCCGCGCAATCCCGCATATAGACATTGGACCAGGCCACATAAAAGCTGGAAGGCACAGGGCTGGGAGTGATCAAGTCCCCGGGAATCCAGCCCACCACGCCGCTCCGGTCCAGTTGCACCCGGGCCCAGTTATAATCGTTGCGATCCAGTACGGTAACCCGATCGCCGCTGAAGACCTGGGTGACGATGTAGCATTCGTCCGCATAGCTGGCGCAGGAGCGTAGATAAGTGGTGGTGGGCACCACATAATAGTACGAGGGGGTTACCGGATAGGTGCGCGGTGCCTCGCATCCGCTCATCAAGGCGAGGATCAATCCTAACAGCAGAAGGCCTCTGGCGAGATGGCGATGTCCCATAGTCTCTCCTTATTCGGTTTCTTCCAGGGTGCGGATGCGCCATTGTCCCAGCTCTTTGGCAAAACGCACCTTAAAGGTTTGCGTGGAACTGATCAATTCCCCAGTTTTCCGGTTCTTGAGGTCCACGTACCAGGTAACGGTGGCGTTGGCGTTATCCGCATCCAGGGGCTGCGTTTCGTCAATGGTAAAGACCATGTTGGTGTAATCGTATTTCTCCCAAGCTTTCAGAGATTCCCGACGCTTCTCTTCCAGATTCGGGAAAGTCAGGGAATAACAATCCATGAGCTGAATAATGTCTTTATTTAATCGGGCCTCTCGCATCTTGGCGAGAGCAGTCTGCAATTGCTCTTTAAGGGTGGCGGGTTGGGCCGCAGGCGCAGGCGCAGGAGCCGGAGCAGCCGCGGGTGGAGCCGGAGGGGGGGCGGGAGGCGTCGGCGCCTCAGCTTTCGGCGGCTGGGGAACCGGCGGCACCGGTTTTTCCGTGCGGGTGAAAAGCACAATTAAAAGGATGATAATAATGACTCCTGCGGCCACCAGTAAGCCCATCATCCAGGGTTGCATCCCTGGGGCCGGGGCCGTGGGAGGGGCAGGAGCTGCGGGACCGGCAGGAGGGGGATGTCCTTCAACAGCCGGGGCTGCAGCCTTTTCTCCTTTCAAAGGCGCGTCGCATTCGTGGCAGAATTCCTGGCGCGGGGATACCCTGATGTCGCATTGGGGGCAGAAAGTGTCCCCTTCCTCCGGATGCAGCAAAAAGCTTCCGCATACCTGACAATACCGCTGACCCATCTCATACTTGGTCTGACAATGGGGGCATTGGGGCATAAAATCCTCCAGATTGCAGCATTAGGATAGTCCTCAAGGCAAGCCCATAAAACCGCAAAACCCTCACGAAGTCAATATTTTTTTATAATTTCCAGGCGTTGCCTTTAGCCTGAGTCTAGTCCAAAGGGACCTTGATCCTTTTCTCCAAGTTATATTTTCTCCAACTGCCCGGGAGAAGTAATAAGGATTGTGGTGGAGGGTGGTTCTAGTTTATTTTATAATTGTAGGTAATTTCTATTCTTCAGGAAAAATCCCATGGTGACGGCCATCGGTAAGCTGAAAAAGTGGCTCACCGGCAAAGGCCTGGCTCCCGAGAAGCCCGTGTCTTTGGCGCCGCCCCCCGCGCTCTTGGAGCGCTACCGCCAATATAAACGCCTTCTGGCCGCCAACAGCGCCATTCTCACCATGGTCACCGACCTCCAGGTGAAGATGAACGAAGGTTTTTTGTTTGACATGCACTATGTGCGGAGCGCCTGTCAGCGGCTGGGCCAGGAGGTGCAGGCCATGGTCTCGGCCCTGACTGCCATGTCCGCCGGACGTTATCAGGCCTTGGAGGAAGCCCGCCGCCGCGTGGACGCGAAAATTACCCAGGAATTAGCGGGCGTCCCTTTGCAGCCCGGTCCTCTGGTCCTCCCCCTGGGGGAGATCAAGGAAGGGCAATTCTTCGGGGCCAAGACCGAAAAGCTGGGGGACCTGGTCCGGCTCGGCCTGCGGGTGCCCCGGGGCTTTGGGGTGAGCGCCTACGCCCAGCAGCTCTTTTTTAAAGAATCGGGTCTGGAAGAGTTTATCCGGGAGCAAATTCGGCGTTCCCATATCCGGGACCTGGAGAGCCTGAAAGAGGCGGGCGAAGACATTAAAAAGCAGGTCATGGCCCAAGAGTTGCCCCGGGAGCTATCCCAGGAATTGGCCCGGCATTTGGCGGACTTGGGCCCCCGGCTGGCGGTGCGCAGTTCCGCGCTCCAGGAAGACAGCCTTTTTAGTTTTGCGGGCCAGTTTGAAACCTTTCTCAACGTGCCCCGGGAGAAAGTGGAAGAATCTTATAAAGAAGTGCTGGCCAGCCAATTCACGCCCCGGGTCCTATATTATTGCCATACCAGCGGCTTTGCCTATCAGGAGCTGGCCATGGGCGTGGCCGTTCTGGAGATGGTGGACGCGGCCACCGCCGGGGTGCTGTATACCGCGGACCCCCGCCAGGGAGGAGAGGCCACTATTATCAACGCGGTCTGCGGCCTGGGGTCCCTGGCCGTGGGCGGCGTGGTGGAGCCGGACATCTACCGGGTGGAGGACGAAAAAATTGTGGCCCAACAGGTGGGGGAAAAGACCCGTATGCATCTGGCCGCACCCGAAGGCGGCCTCCTCGACCTGGAAACACCCCTGGAGAGGAAGGGCGCCTGCCTGGATGAGCAACAGGTCCTGGACCTCCACCACCTGGGAGTCACCCTGGAGAAACATTTCGGCGTGCCCCAGGACATCGAATGGGCCATCAACAGAGAAGGCGAGCTTTATCTTCTCCAGGCCCGCCCCCTGCGCATCAGCCGCCAATTAAAGACCGAATACCTGCCGCCCCGTCTCAAAGGCGCGGAGGTCTTCCTGGAAAACGGCGCCATCGCCTCCCGGGGCGCGGGCGCGGGGCCGGTGCACTTGCTGGAGGAAGACCGACTGCAGGACGTGCCCCAGGGCGCGGTCCTGGTGGCCCACCGAGCCCTGCCGGAGTATGGGTTGGTGGTGGGACGGGTGGCGGCTATGGTCTGTGAAACCGGCAGCCCCACTTCCCATCTGGCCACGGTTCTCCGGGAGGCGGGGGTGCCCGCAATCTTCGGAGCCAAAGAAGCCGCCATCAGATTGAAGCCGGGGGAGATGGTGACGGTGGACGCGTATTACGGCAATGTTTATCAAGGGCGGCGCGCCGAACTGCTGAAACCGCCGCCGGGGGACGCGGTTTTGCGCCTGAGCCGGGCCTGGAAGGTTTTGGAGCGGGTCCTGAAGCATATCACTCCCCTTAATCTTTTGGACCCCCGCGCGAATAACTTCCGGGCGGAGAATTGCGCCACCTATCATGACATGACCCGCTTTGCCCATGAAAAGGCAATGACGGAGCTTTTTCAAATTTCCGCGGCCGGCCCGGAGGAGGACGGCACCCGGAGTTTGAGCAGCAATCTGCCCTTGGAAATCCACGTCATCGATTTGGGTGGAGGCCTGGCCCCAGAGGCCAAAGACCTGAGGGTAGTCAAACCGGACCACCTCCGCTCCCGGCCCTTCAAGGCCTATTGGCGGGGGGTGGAAGCTGTGGGCTGGCAGGGCCCCCGGCCCGTGGACCTGGCCGGGTTCATGTCGGTGGTGATGAACGCGGCCAGCGACGTTAATGTTCGGGAACGCCTCCACGAGAAAAACTTTGCCATCATTGCCGGGGATTACCTGAACCTGTCCAACCGCCTGGGATTCCATTTCGCCACCATCGAGGCTTTTTTGGGAACCCCCGAGGAGAGCTACGCGAGCCTTACTTTTTATGGCGGCGGCGCGGAACTGGAGCGGCGGCGGCGCCGGGTGCGCTTCCTGGCCAAGGTGCTGCAACGCCTGGATTTTCGGGTGGAACTCAAAGAAGATTCCCTTTCCGGCCGCATCGACGGCTATGACGCGGCCACTCTAGAGCAGAAACTGGAACTCCTGGGCCGGCTGATGATGGTCAGCAAGCAACTGGATATGAGCATGTTGGCAGAGGAGAGCGTGGACCAGTATTATCGGGACTTTTTTGCGGAAGTTCAAGATATTAAGAAGTGATGCCAAGAGATAGGAGATAAAGTTAAAATCTGGGCGAAAAGGGAAAAAGGGGAAAAGGCGAAAAAAAGCTAAACCTCTTCCCCTTTTTACCTTTTTCCCTTTTCCCCTAAAAGAACTGCGCCGACTGAGAGCGGACAGCGGGCCGCAAACCAAGGAGGTTCTCGAATGGGACGCATTCTGGCCGTCGATGATGAACTGGATATGCTGGCTTTGCTGAAAATGATTATCGAGGGTTATTCCGAACACCAGGTCATCGCCACCAATAACCCCGTAGAAGCCGCGGAAATCCTGGATAAAGAACAGTTCGACCTGATCATCACCGATTTGAAGATGCCCGGCATGGACGGCATGGAACTACTGGCCGCGGCCCGGAAAAAGGATGAAGACGCCATGGTGGTGGTCATCACCGCCTACGGTTCTCTGGAGTCCGCGGAGGAGGCTATGGCCCAGGGAGCCTATGATTTCATCACCAAGCCCTTCCGTAAAGAACAGATCCTCCTGGCCATTGATAAGGCCATGCGCTGGCGGGAGATGGTGCGCCAGAACAAGGAATTGAAGAAGCGCTTGGAAGAGGAAAAAAGCTAGGAAACAAGGGAAATGTCCCTATTTTTCCTAGGTTTCGGAGGAAATTAACGGATGGAATGGTTGATCGTTGTTGCTGTAATAATATTGTTATTGTTTAAATGGGGAGGCGGTTGCTGAGCAAAATAAAGCCGGACCTGGTTCAGGCCCGAACCGCAAGTTGAAGGAGATGTGGGCCGACAAGGCCCCTTCTTCATTCTTCCCACATTCTTCAGACTCCCTTACTTTATTAGGTTGGTAGTCCCTAAAAAGTTATTTTATATGCCCCGGAGGGATATTCCCTTTTTTCTGGAGTCCCGGCGGCGTCACAGTCCCCTTCTTCTGCCAGCCCGTTTTATTCCCCTCCCCCCAGCCGGGAGGCTGCTTAACCGGTTGTACCACCGTTACTGCCCCCTGGCTGTTAACTACTGCCTGCCCCTGCCCCTTAGACCCGGCTAAGGCCGGGGAGCCGGAAAGCAAGAGGGAGAAAACGGCCACCGCCATCCAGAATCCCATTTGATTCCTCATAAAAATCCCCTTAAGTTAGGATTGGCAACCAGGTTTCAGGCCGGGGGAGGGCCCGGCTTGCTTTGGCAGATGTTTTCTTATTAGATAGTCGGCAGGGACTTGGCGTTAAATTAATTTTAGGGGATTTGGCCGGCTTCGGGGTGCTCCATGGCGAGGACATGCCGCCAGGGAGGGCAGCCTTGCCCGCAATTTTGAGGGGCCAGGGACGGCCGAAATCAGGTGGAATCCAGCATAATCAGGGTAGTATATGGCATCTCCGCACCCGCGGGGAATTCGATGACCAGATCACCGGGAAACCCCTGGCTGTCGTCGCTCAGCAGAGCATAGTCCCCTTTGGCCAGGTGCTCGTTTAACTGTTCCAGGCGGTCAGCGTCATATTCTTCGCCCATCTCCAAGAAGTACTGGGGGGTATAACTCACCGCCCAGGCCCGTTTGGCTTTTAATGGCTCCCTCATCTCCGGCCTCCTTGTGCGTCAACCGCAAAAAGATGGAAAAATAAAGGCACCAGGGAAACCTGCCTTTTTTCTTTAGGAGAGGAATTAATGGGTATTGGAAATTAACTTAAGAACTCGGAGGATGGGATGCAAGATGCGGCTATTTGTTCTCCAGGACATGCAAACCTTGCCAGTTGGGGGAGGGGGGTATTCCAGGAAGGCATGGCACCGTTGTAAATAGAGGCGGGAAGGGCGGTCAGCGGGATGCAGCCGGAGAGCCTCCTGAAAGAGATCGGCGGCTTTGCTCCAATGGCGGCCCCGGTGAGCGGAGAAACCGGCAGCGAAGTCTTTATTTCTTTTGTTTTTATTATTCATATTATCTAACTATAAAATATCTCCCATAATCGGACCCCAGGTGGAATCAGATTCTGGCCATGGCCAGCATCAATCCGGCTCCGGCATGGAGAGCGGCTATCAGGAAAAGAGTCGGGCCCACCCCCCACACCGGCAGCACCACCAGGCTGGTCCCCAGGGACCCCACGGTGGCCCCCAGGAGGTCCGCCGCGTAAAGAATCCCACCTTTGCCGCCCGCTTCCGGGCTGGTATGGACCCAGAGCGCGGCGCTGCCGGCAAACACGGCTCCCCCCAGGCCGCCCACGATGATCATAAGACCCGCGAACACGGCCTGGATCGCCCATTCCCAGCCGACCATGGAAAATTGAGAAAAATAAGGCAGAGAAAGGGCCAGGAGCAAGGCCAGGGAAGCCAGGCCCCCTTGCAGAGCCGCAAGCCGCAGCAAACCAGGCGGCCTGGCGCGGGAGGATGATTTAGGGCCATTGGTGATCTTCAGCAAGCGAGTCCCCCAAGCGCCGCCCAGGGCCATGCCCCCCATGAACGCGGCAATCAGCAGGCCCAATTGCCGGTAGAGCGACCCCAGTCTGATCTGAAAAAGAATTAAAATAACGATTTCCAGGGCCATGGTTCCCAAGCCCATTACCATTACCTGATAGAGGTACAAAGGCCCGGCGCGGCCGCGGAGAATTATGGCCAAAACCAAAGTCGCCAATAGAAAAACGGCTACCAGGCTGATGGGCGAACGGTTTTTCAGGAACAACAAAACTTCTTTCAAAGGCAGCTCTTCCTGGATGCTGCTCAGAGCCAAGTCATAGAAATAGCAGCGGGGATTGAGGTCGGTATTCACTTCCGGGACCTGGCTTTCCAGGATGCGGCGCAGCTGCTCCTGCCGGGGAAGAGACAGGTCCTGGAGCAGGAAATATTCCCGGACATAGTCCAATTTTAAACCCCGGGCCGCGATCCTGGAGACCAGGACCTCCGGGTCCGCGATCAGCATTCCGGAGGTGGGGGACGCGAAAAAACGCGCCCGTTCCCCGGGAAACACCAAGACCTCCGGAAAGACCCGGCGCAGGGTATTGTAAGTTAAGGCCAGATATGCGGCTCTAAGGGGCTGGACGCCGGTGGCCGATCCCGCCAGGGAGAAGCTGAACACTCCCTGGGGCTCCAGACGGCGAGCGATGATGCTAAAAAACTCCTGGGTGTAATACCGGTTCAACTGAGCGTTTTGAGGTTCCGGCAGGGCCATGAGGATAACGTCATAACGCCGATCGGTGGCGGCCAGAAAGCGCCGGGCGTCTTGAAATATGAGATGGACCTTCTTATTAACCGGCCCACCCAGCACCTGCTGCCCCAGGGCCACCAACTGGGGGTCCAACTCCACGTAGTCCAGCCGGGAAACTGTGGCGGTTTTGAGAATCTCCAGGGCCAGTCCCGGGGAGCCGCCTCCCAGGAGGAGCACCTTCTCAGGCCAGGGGTGCTCCAGGAGTCCGAACTGGGTCTGGTGTTCCGCGGTCAGGGGATCGGGATAGGTGACTTGCCACAGATTATTGGCGAAGAAACTGACCTGCTCTCCTTCCCGGGTGACGGTGAGGCGGGCATAAGGGCTGTCCACCGCGGCCAGGACTTCCCGGCCCGGCCACTGCCAGCCCTGGCTCCACTTTTCCAGTTGGGGATGGAGGAAAAAGGCTGCAACCAGCAATAGCAGTCCCAAGGTAAAGGCCAGACGGGGGCCGCGGTTTTGGGGGCGGGACAGGAGCCAGGCCCCCAGGCCCAAAACGAGCCCGCACCACAGGCTCAGGGCCAGGGTGAGATAGCGGCCCATCAGGAAAAGCTGCAACGTGCAAACCCCCAAAGCCGCGCCCAGGGCTTCCCGGTAATAAACCCGGCCCGCGGCTTCCTGGGGTGAGTCCGCGGCCAAGATGCGGCAGGCCCAGGGGAAAAAGAGCCCGGAGACCAGCCCGAAAGGGGCCAGCAGAATCAGGAAGAGAAAAAGAATAGTGCTCGCGGGCAGGGTCTGGCCCCAGGGCAAGGGGGCCAGCGCGGGCAGGGCCTTGGTTGCCAGGATAGTGCCAGGGAGCAGCCAGGCCAGGAGCAGGAGAAACCATCCCAATTGGCTGGCCGCGGGCGGATAACGGGCCGCCAGACGCCCTCCCAAGAGGCTCCCCGTGCCGGTCCACAGGAGCCAACACCACAGCCCCAGGGCCAGCTTCAGTTCCTGACCCTGGGCCAGGACCAGGAACTCCCGGAGAATCAGGACCTGGGAAGCCATACTCCCGGCCCCGTAAAGGAGAATCAGCCCCCAAAGGATCGGCGCGCGATTGGTAGCCGGCTGGGGGACCTTTATGGGGGGATCTCCTGGGATCAATTTATGTTATGCCGCTTTTCTTTTTTCATTAAATAAAGGGGAAAGGTAAGCGGGGCGAATTTGAGGGGCTGGCAGGAACTCAATTCACCCGGCTACTCGATGTTGTAACGCCGCAGTTTCTCTCTGAGCGTCTTGCGGTCTATGCCTAAGGCCCGGGCGGTTTCGCTCTTGTGGCCGTCGAAGCGTTGCAGAGTTTGGATGATGTGGTCCCGCTCCAGGTCTCTGAGGGACAGGGAAGAAGCCTCGCCGGTGGGGGAGAGTATAGTGCCCGCAAAGGCCAGGTCTCCAGGCTCCAGGTAAGGGCCGGAACTCAGGACCACCAGCCGCTCCACGGTATTTTCCAGTTCCCGCACGTTGCCGGGCCAATCGTGGCGCATCAGGAGCTCCAGGGCTTCCGGAGTGATGCCCTTGAGGTTTTTCCGTAGGCGGGCGTTGTATTTTTCCAAGAAATGCTGGGCCAAAAGGGGAATGTCGCTTTTGCGCTCCCTTAAAGGGGGCATTTGAATGAGGACCACATTTAGGCGGTAGAAAAGGTCTTCCCGGAAAGAACCGTCCTTGATGGCCCTGGTGAGGTCTTTGTTGGTGGCGGCGACGATGCGCACGTCCACAGTGATCACCCGGTGGCTGCCCACCTTGGAAATCTTGCGCTCTTCCACGGCCCGGAGCAGTTTGGCCTGCACTTCCAGGCCGATGTTGCTGATTTCATCAAAGAACAGGGTGCCGTGCTGGGCCAGTTCGAATTTGCCGATCTTATTGGCGTCCGCGCCGGTGAAGGAGCCTTTGACGTGGCCGAAGAGTTCGCTTTCAAAAAGAGTCTCTACCAGGGTGCCGCAATCCACGGTGATGAACGGACGCCGGGAGCGTTGGCTCAGCTGGTGGATTTTACTGGCCACCAGCCCCTTGCCGGTGCCGGACTCGCCGGTGATGAGCACCGTGCTGTCCGTGGGGGCCACCCGGGTCACCATCTCCATGATGCGTTCCATGGGTTCGCTCTGGTAAACCAGCACGGAGCGCTCATCCTTCTTCAACTCCTGGCGCAGATAGAGGTTTTCCAGGTTGACCCGCCGCTTTTCCAGGGCCCGGGCCACCAGGTGCCGGAGATCATCGGGGGTGAAGGGTTTGGAAAGGAAATGGAAGGCCCCGGCCTTGATGGATTCCACCGCGGACTGGATGGTGCCGTAACCGGTGATGATGATCACTTCACTTTCCGGATCGATGGCCCTGATTTTTTTCAGGGTTTCCAGACCATCCAGATCGGGCATTACCAGGTCCAAAAGGATGGCGTCAAAGGAAGCTTTTTCCAGTAGGGCCAATCCCTGGCGGGCGCTGGCGGCCATCTCCACCCGGTACCCCTGGCGGGTAAGAATCTGATGGCAGGCGTCCCGCATCACTTTGTCATCATCAATTACCAGGATATTGGCCGAAAGATCGTTCATAGAACGTAAATGCCTTTAAAATTCAAGTAATTGTTATCTCGTGAAAAATTTCTTTTATTCTATTCGATCAAAGCCGCGGCTGTCAAGGCAAAGCTGTAAAGCCTATCGATACGGTTTTCACCACCCCGGGCCGGGGATTTATGGTAAAAGGACGGGTGGAGGACCTTGGAACCTGAAACTCTTCATTCCCTGTTTCATTGATCAATACGCGCCCCAAGTAGGCCAGGCCGTGGTGCAACTGCTGGCACGCCTGGGAGTCTCCTGGGAATATCCGGCGGATCAGACCTGCTGCGGGCAGTTTGCCTATACCGTGGGAGACATGGCCACGGCCAGACGTCTCATGCGCCATTTTCTGCGGGTTTTCGGGAAAGCGGAGGCCATTCTTTGCCCCAGCGCCTCTTGCAATCTGATGGTCAGGGTCCATTATCCGGAGCTGGCCAGGGGTGCAGGGGAGCGCCGGGACATCGAGGCCATGGCGGGCCGGGTCCGGGAATTAAGCGAGTGGCTGGCGGCCAGGGGTACTTTGCCCTGGACGCTCCGGTTTGATGGCGCCCTGGTGCTGCACCGTTCCTGTAAGGCCCGGCAACTGGGGGTTTTGGAGACAGCAGCTCAGTTGCTGTCCCAGGTTCAGGGGTTGAAATTGCTAGAGGTGTCTCCCTATTATTCCTGTTGCGGCTTTGGCGGGGTATTCAGTGTGCAACATCCTTCGCTGTCTCAGGACATCGGCGCAGCATACCTGCAAGCGGTCCTGGCCACCGGGGCCCAAGGTTTGGTTTCCTTGGACGCCAGCTGTCTTCTGCACCTCAAAAGCATCGCCCAGGCTGGAGGGATAGACCTGCAATTTTTCCACCTGGCCGATGTTATGCTGGCGGAATAATTCTCTGCTTTTATGGTTCAAGGTTCAAAGTTGAGACCTCTGCGAAACAAAGGTCTCAACTTTTAGCTTTGCAACGGATGAAAGGAAGCCCATGAACCAGCCAAATAACCCCGGAGAACTATCTTTTTGGGGCCAACTTTTAATGGCGGGCCTGCCCGGCCCCCGGCTGGACAACCTGGCCCGGGAACTGGTGCGGGACCTGCAGGTGGGAGGGATTATCCTCTTTTCCCGCAATATCGAAACCCCGGAGCAGGTCTGGGAACTGTGCCGGGATTTGCAAAAGGAAGCAGTTTCTGTCACCGGCCGTCCCCTGCTCATCTCCGTGGACCAGGAGGGGGGCCCGGTGCAGCGCCTGAAGGAACCCTTCATCATCATCCCCCCGGCCCGGGACCTGGGTATTACCGCCACCCCGGAAGAGGTGGAGGATTTGTCCCGGCGGGTCGCCCGGGAGCTGGCCCTGGTGGGAATCAACATGAACCTGGCCCCGGTTCTGGATGTGCCGCGCTCACCCGCCTGCCCCCTGTGGCACCGGGCTTACAGCTCCGATCCGCAGAGAGCGGCCCGGTTTGGGCTGTCGGCCATGCGAGGCTATTTAGCCGGTGGGGTTTTTCCTGTGGGTAAGCATTTTCCGGGCCTGGGGGATACCATGGCCGATTCCCATGAGGTTCTGCCCCAGGCCATGTCTTTGGATGCCAAGCGGGAGGCGGACCTGTTCCCCTTCCAGGAGGCCGCGGCCGCGGGGGTGCCGGCCATCATGACCGCCCACCTGCTGGTGCCCCCATGGGATGATCGGCCCGCCACCCTGTCCGCCGCGGCCTTGCAAGATTGGCTGCGCCGCCGATTGAAGTTCCAAGGGGTGATCATCACCGATGATTTGGAGATGGGGGCCATCGCCTCGCAACTGCCGGTGGCCCAGGCAGCCCATGAAGCTTTGGGGGCCGGAGCTGATCTCTTGCTCATCTGCAATAACTTCGATGCGGTTTGGGAGAGCGCCAGGCTGTTGGCCGGCGATGCGGCCCTGGCTTCCAGGGCTCAGGACGCGGCTCTGCGCCTCCAGCGTCTCCGAGAGAGGATCGTCCTACCCGCCCATGGGCTTCAAAAGGTCAAAGAATATTTCCGAAAATCAGCGGAGGGAAAGGGATAAGGGATCTTAACGGAAAACGAAAAAAAATGACCGGGAGGGGGAAGCCCGGTCATTTTATGGAGAAAGGAGAATATGGTTTGGGGTATACGGGGGTAACCTGCATTTATTCTATGCACTATTGGTGCCATTTTCTTCGAAAGGTGAAATGATCAAGAACTATGCGGCTGAGAAGAAATCTCCCGGCCAGGGTTCAGGCTGATTTTAGTTCAATTATTTGTACTAGAACGGGCCGTCTAATTCGAGGGAGGCTCTTTCCAGTGCTGGCGGCCAAAATCTGAACGGAAAATCTGGCCGGGCCAAATATTTTAACCGTTTGATAATAATGCTGCCGCAGTGTCCAAAATAATATCAGGCGTAAGTTTCTGCATACATCGCGGCTCCGGGCAAGCGATCTCCCGGGCCGCGGCGCAAGGCGCCTGGGGGCAAGGAGCGTGCAAAACCCTGACTCTTTTTCCCCTGGGGGCCCAGACCCGGGGATCGGTGGGGCCAAAGAGGGCCAGCACTCCGGGCACTCCCACCGCTGCGGCCAGATGAGTGAGGCCGCTGTCTCCCCCCAGAAAAAGCCGGCAACGGGCCATAGTCGCGGCCACCGCGGTCAGGGACAGCCCCGTCAGCAAAAGTTGGTCCTGGGCCGCGGCCAATCCCGTGAGATATGGGAGAATGGGTTCCTCTGCGGGGCCCGCCAGCCAGATAATCCGCAAACCGTGCTGCCAGGCCAGGGCCCGGGTGGCTTCATAATAATGAGACAAAGGCCAGTTTTTGCACGGATGGCCGCTCCCCGGGGTCACCGCCAGGAAAGGTCCGGGCCCGGATAAGGGGGGCTCCTGGCTCTGCCAATCTACACCCACAACCAGGCGGAAAGGTTCAAAATGCGCAGGTACGCCCAGCCGCTCCAGATGTGCGGCCAGGAAATTCCCCACCGGCTCCTCCCCGAAGGTGGGCCAGGAAGGGAGGTGATGCACCCTATGAATGCCGGCCTGGGCCAGGCGGGCCAGAAGGGTGGGGTGAGGCTGGGGGCTGAAGACCAGGGCCAATTGGAAAGGAGCAAGCCGCTCCTTCAAAGCCGCGGGCAAAGAAGAGTCAGAAGTGAACAAAGGGGACCAAAAGGCCCCGGCGCTGTCCCAGATATTTGCCAGGGAGAGGGTCGGGGCCAGCAGGCTCCAGCGCTCCGGATGCCCCAGCCCGGTGATCCGGGCCTGGGGATAGTGGCGATGTATGGCGGCCAGGGCCGGGCCCGCCAAAAGCAGGTCCCCTAAGGCTCCCTGATGCCAGATGAGGATTTTTTGTACTTTATCCGGTGGTGGGAGTTTAGCTGAAGGCATATTCGGTTTAAGAGTTCAAGGTTCAAGGTTTAAAGTCAGGGGTGTGCTCACGGAGTATATTAAGAAAAATCTAAGGAGAGAGCCAGGGGGGAAATTGACTTTGAGGGAAAAGAAGCTTCAGATTAACCGTTCGCTGATAAGCCTTGTCTTACCAATAAGTTATAAAAAGTCCCGAGTAAGCTTAACTTTGAACTTTGAACTATCCTGAGCGGTTAGCAGCAAACCCAAGGCTGGTTCGCTGCCAACTGCTCACCGCGTACTGCTCACTTCTCCGCCGCCAACCGCTGCCCGGTGCGGGTGTGGAACTGGGGGTGGCTCCGGCGTTCCAGCAGGGACAGAGTGTCTTCATAAAGTTGCCGGTTCAGGTCCCGGTCGGCGCCGCCTCCCGTCAGCAGCTCCATAACCGCGGCGACGGTATCCGGCTCGGCTTCCAATTCATCCAGGAGGTTTCGGGCCTGGGCAGAGTCCAGCCGGTGGAGCAGGACCGCGGCCAGCACCACCCGGGGGTCGCCGCCTTCGGATTTGAACAGCTCCAGCGCATACTCCATGCCTTTTTCCGTCTGTTCCCAGTCTTTGCCGTCTTGCAAACGGGCATGCACCAATTCCGCCAGGCGCTCTTTAAAGGTTTGGGTGGCCTTTTTTTCCTGCATCAATTCCGGGACGCACTTTTCCGCGTACTGGCACCATTCGGCGCAGCCCAGCGCGATCTTGGGATTATAAAACATATGGCCGCACCAGGCGCAGCGCCGGCGGGCGTCATCCTTGAAGAACTCGATCTCCGCCCCGCATTTGGGGCATTCCGCCACGAAGATGTCTCCGGGCTTCCAGAAACGGGTATCCTGGCCGGGGCATTTCATCTGTTCCATGGCCGCACCTCATTTCCCCTTAATTTTTTGCTGCTGCAGCAACTCGCCGGTGGTGGACAAGGTGCAGATGGTGACCGGCAGCTTTTTGCCGGAGGCTTCCAGGGCCTGGCGCACAATCTGGACGATCCCGAAGCAGCAGGGGACTTCCATGTTGACGATGGTAATTTCTTTAACGTTGTTTTGCTTAAGGATTTCGGCCAATTTAGCGGCATGGGCTTCAACGTTGTCGAATTTGGGGCAGCCGCAAACCATGGCCCGCCCGTGGAGGTAACGGGAGTGAAAATCCCCCGCGGCAAAAGGGGCGCAGTCCGCGGCCACCAGCAGGGCCGCGTCCTTCAGAAAGGGGGCCTTGGGTTGCACCAGGCTCAGTTTAATGGGCCAATGGCCCAGGGCCGAGGCTCCGCCTTCCGGCACGGCCAGCGGCCGCTGGAACTGCTGCATACGGCTTCCGGGGCAGACAAAGGCTTCCGGCTCCGGAGCCGGGGCAGGGGCTGGGTGATGCGCCTCCGCCCCCGGGGCCGGACCAACAAAGGGCTCCGCTTCCCTTTCTTCAATAATCAAGGCTCCTTGGGGACATTCCCCCAGGCAGGCTCCCAGGCCGTCACAAAAGCGGTCTGCCAGCAACTGGGCCTTGCCGTCCACGATCTGGATGGCCCCTTCCGCACAGGAAGGAACGCAGAGGCCGCAGCCGTCGCACTTTTCTTGATCGATCCGAACAATCTTGCGTCTTTCCATTATCTTGTCCCCCTCAGGAAGAAATCAGGGAGGCCGGTCAAGTCTTCAGGGGCTTATATCCCGGAGCGCCGCCTCTTTAATTATAAAATAATCCGGGGAACTCCACACCCCTATGACTTAAGTCAAGGGAGCAGAAGATTGGCGATTTTTCTTATGCGGGAAGCAGGAATTCCTCAACAGGTCCTATTTCTCCGAATAATTCCGGTCTCGAGGACCTGTTGGCCCGTACTAAACCAAAGGGCGCACACTTTGGTGCGCCCTTAGATGCAAGGAATTCTTTTTAAAGTACACGAATTCGCGCAATTTCAGCCCTATTTTTAGGGCCATAAGGATAGGCAGATGTTAGGGTTTTATGCCACTGATTCTCTAGTGTTCCTGCCTTTAATAGACAAAGTAGATGCGGCAGGCCCGGTCCAGGTTTTCCGGGGTAAGTTTGGGGGTAAGCTGATTGAAGTTGCTATAATCAATAATTTGTTCCAACAGGTCCCGGGGATGGCAGGCGTCCATGGAGCGCTGCGTAGCCTCATAGTGAGTGGCGATGAGATAATCCACCGCGTCCTGGTCATAAGGGACTTGATATTGCTGGCAGTTGATCTTGAAGATTTCCACGAATTGCTCTTTGGTGACGTGGGTCACCTTCACTTTGGAGCGGATACGCCTCAGGAAAGCATCGTCCACCAGGGTGCGGGGCTCCAGGTTGGTGGCGAAAACCAGAAACTGGTCAAAAGGAATGCTGAACTTGTGGCCGGTGTGCAGGCACAGGAAGTCCTGGCGGTTTTCCAGGGGTATGATCCAGCGGTTGAGGAGATCCTGGGGGGACATCTGCTGGCGGCCGAAATCGTCCACGATAAACATGCCGTTATTAGCCTTTAATTGCAGCGGAGCTTCGTAATATTTCAGGGTGGGATTGAAGGCCAGATCCAGCATGGCCAGGGTGAGTTCGCCGCCCACCAGAACCGCAGGGCGGCGGGTCTTAATCCAGCGGCGGTCACCCAAGTCCAGGCCGGAGTCGTTAACGGCCTGATGGGTGATGGCATCATAGACACGGATGACGTTGCCTTCCACGTACATGGCATAAGGCACCAGAATGGTGTCGTCCCACATCTTCCCCATTCTTAAGGCGATGGTGGTTTTGCCGTTTCCTGCAGGTCCGTACAGGAACAGGGGTTTGCCGCTCACTGCGGCCGGACCCAGCAAGCCCAAGAGGTCCGGGGAGATCACCAGGTTTTCAAAGCCCTGCTGCAGCCGGGGGGGGGTGACCCTGGTGAGCTTGATGCTCTGTTTCTCCACCTGGTGCCAGTAGTCGTTTAAGCTTACCGGCGCCGGCCCTACATAAGCGTCATATTCCAGGAGCTGTCCGGCCCGCCTTTTCCCTCCCTCCGTAAGGGCATAGCGGTTGGCCAAGGTCAGGGGATTGGCCACCGGCCGCAACGCGTCCGGCCCCCTTACCTCCAAATATTTCTCTTTCCGAAGATAATCCAACAATAGAGAGACGATGGTGGCGGGCAATTTCAGGCGGTCCACCAGGTCCCCCAGGACAAAGACATCCAGATAAAAGGTGTGTTTTAACGCGAGGTTGGCCAGGAAGATTTCCGGCACCCCCACATCTTTTAGAGACTGGGGCTGGGGCCGGCGGAGCCAGGGGGAATCGCCCTCCGGTTTTTCAACGGGTGCCGTCGTCTGGAAAATCATAGTTCACAAACCTCTCTGTCTTTAACAAAGTAAATTAAGGAACTCCACTTAAAGAAAATCGGCCCCGGGAGGGCGAAACTTTAAGAGAGGGCAAAGTGAACCTCCAGGAAAAAATTCAAGATTATTAAAGCCGCACAAACAACATGCCGATAAGAAAGCAAAAGAGAAGGAGGCCACCGAGAAAGGCAAACTACCACGAAAGGGTAGGACGCAAAGTCTCCGGCCTAAAACCTCAGGGTTAAGGTAGCGGGATTGCCGAAGTGGACACCATAGATAGATCTTGGCCCGGGGCGATACTCTGGGCTGTTCTTTGGTGAGCTCGGTGAGCCGGAAAAAATGGAGAGGGAGGTGAGGACCAAATAAACCCTAAGCATCTTTTTAAGCTGAATTGGTCCTGATGATTAACCCATTCAAATCCAAAAAAAAAATTGCAAGGAGAAAGAAAAATGCTCACCAAGATCAAGAATTTTTTCCGTGATGAAGAAGGCGCCAGCGCGGTGGAATATGGCTTGCTGGTAGCGTTAATTGCGGTGGTCATCATTGCCGGCGTGCAGCTGCTGGGGCAGAACCTGTTGGCCCAATTTAACGCCATTGCTGCTGCTATCGGCGCCAGTTAAGCTGCTCTGCTGATCTATAAAGTGCAGGGAACGGGCCCCTGCGGCTCAAAACCGGAGCTGCACGGGGCCCGTGCCCCTGACTGAATGGCTGCTATCTTCTCCGGAGGGATTATGAAGAGCAACGATCGGAGCCAGAGGGGCGCCAGCGCGGTGGAGTTTGCCGTAATAGCTCCTTTGTTCGTCGCCCTGCTCTTTGGCATCGTGGAATTCGGGCTGATTCTTTATACCCAGAGCATGTTAACCAACGCCAGCCGGGAAGGAGCCAGGTTCGGCGTGGTTTATTGCAATCCCCGGAGGACTCCGGCGGAAATCCAGACCGTGGTGCAGAATTTTTTAAACCAGATGAATTTGACCAGCACCGCGGGCGTGAATGTTACTTACCCTGACGGCAACAATAACCCCGGCAGCCGCCTGCGAGTGCAGGTAAATTACCAATACCAATTTTTTGTTTTGCCTCAAGATATTAATAATTATCTTGCTGGGAAAATGGCGAACCTTAACCTGCAATCTGCGGCTGTAATGCGCATGGAGTGATGTGGTATGCGTCGTTTACCTCCCTGGCTTTGGCTTCTCATGGCCCTGATCTTCGGGGCCACCGCCACCTTTATGGCCCTGGGTTGGATGAAGAGCCAATCCCAGCGCCAGGTCCAGCAGGCTCCTCCCCCATTGCCCACGATTCCGGTGGTGGTGGCCGCCAAGGATATTGACGCGGCCCATAGCATCAGGGCGGAGCAGCTAAGCGTGGTCCAATGGCCCAAAGACAGCTCCCCCAAGGGCGGCTTCGCCAGCGTCGAAGAATTGGCGGGCCGGGTGGCGGTTATGCCGATCGGCGCGGGGGAACCCATCTTGGATCCTAAGCTGGCTCCCAAGGGCACGCCTGCCGGGATGGTGGCCCTGGTCTCCCCGGAGAAGCGGGCCATGACGGTGAAAGTGGATGAAGCCTCGGGAGTGGCCGGTTTTGTCATCCCCAACAACCGGGTGGATGTAGTGAGCTCCATCAACCGGGGAGATTTCAGTACCGATCCCATGTCCAGGATAGTCTTGGAGAATTTGCGGGTACTGGGCACGGGGCAAAAGATTATTGAAAAAGACCCTGACGGCAAACCCCAGGTGGTGCCCACCGTCACCCTGGAAGTTAGTCCGAAGGACGGGGAACGTCTGGCCCTGGCGGCCCAGGAGGGGCATCTCTCCCTTGTGCTCCGGAGTCAGAAGGACGAGGGCGTGGTGACAACCAAGGGAATAAAAAACTCTCGGCTATATACCAGCTCTGCCTCGGGGAATACGGACACCGATGACATTCAAGTGATTAAAAAGGTGAGGGTGGAGAAAGTGGAATTTGACGGGTCTTTCTTCGTCCCCGTCGTGAAGAAACATTAATTCTGGGCGAAGGGAACCAATGGTTCCGGGATGAAACCGTTGCGCTCCGTTCGGGGTAATCAAAAATACCTGGTTTTGAAAAGGCCCTAAGGGAGCGCTGCCAGAAGCAGTCCGTGAGCTTCCGATGGATTATTGCCACGGCCGATCCACCCCAGGGATGGAACTAGGAGATGGCCATCCGATTCAGCCTTTACTACCATTCCAAAGAGAATGGAGAATATCTTCAGAAGACCATCAATTCATCCCGTCAAGGGATGTTGGTGGAAACGCAGAGCCTGGAAAACCTGCCGCCACGGGTCAATTCCGGGGCTGACGTAGTTTTCCTGGAATACCAGGAAGAGGATGCCAAACTCGACCGTTGGATTGAAAAGACCGCGGCCGATCCGAAAAGCCCCGCAATTTTCCTTTTCTTGCACGAAATTACTACCAACAGCTTGTGGAAAGCCTTGCGCCTGGGGGTTAAGGAATGCTTTGCCTTTCCCATCCGGCTGGAGGAGTTCCAGGAGGCCATTGAGCGGCTGCCACGGCCCGACGCCAATGTAGACCTGGCGGAAACCACCCGGGTGGTTTCCTTTCTGGGCAGCAAAGGCGGGGTGGGAAATACCTTTATTACCGCTAATGTGGCCCACCTGCTGGCCCAGGAGCAAAAAGGGCAGGTACTGGTGATGGACTTAGACCTGCGCTACGGGCAGTTGGTTTATTTTTTCGACGCCCAACCCAAGTACACTATCATTGACGTTATTGAAAATTTTGAACGCATTGACAGTTCTTATCTCCAAAGCCTGTTCCATCCCTGCGACAAATATCTCAGCATTTTGCCGGCTCCGGCCCGCTTGGAGGAGGCCGAAGCGGTTAATGCCGAGCATATGGAAAAAATCCTCCGCTATCTAAAGAATCTTCGACTTTTCCGCTGGATTTTGTTGGATTGCTGCCACCAGATGGATGAGGTTACCCTGAAGGCCTTGGAACTGTCCGATGATATTTTTCTGGTGACCAATCCTTCCATTCCCGCGCTCTCCAATGCCAAGAAGTTGCTGGAGCTGCTCCATCTCCTGGACCTGGAAGGGGTCAGGTCCGAGGTGATCCTCAACTCCTGGCAGAAACGGGGGGATCTGGGCGAGTCCGAGGTGGCGGGCTTCCTGGGCCGGGAAGTAAACAACAAAATAACCTTCGATCCCCAGCAGGTGGGACGCAGCATCAATGAGGGCCGGCCTTTGGGGGAACTGGCGCCTCGCCATCCGGTGTGTCAGGATTTGAAAGCTATAGTTAACAGGCTTTTGGGGGATGATTCCGCCAAAGGAAACGGCATCGGCCTGGGTTGGATCAAGCGACTGGTGAAGAAATAGCGGTTAATTGGTGAGGAACTGGCAGTTATGGGAATCATGGCCCGAATTCGGGAGAGAGCTCCGGGGGACCGAGGCCCCATGGCCCCGGGCCGCGGCGATGATCAGAAAAAAGAAAACGCCTTCAACGAATTGAAGGGGAAGATCCATTATAAGCTCATCAACCTTCTGGATCTCTCCCGGTTGATGGACGCGGAAGATAAAATATTACAGGAGGATTTGCGCCGGGGCGTAGACCTGATTCTGGCGGAAGAGAATCTGGCCCTGCCCATTCCGGAAAAGGAGAGATTATGCAAGGAAATCCGGGATGAGTTGTTGGGCTACGGTCCTTTGGAGTCCCTTCTCCACGACCACACGGTAAACGATATTTTAGTTAACGGCTACGACCAGGTTTTTGTAGAGCGTAAAGGCAAGTTGGAACGGGCCTCCATCCGCTTCAATGACAACGCACATCTGCTTAAAATAATAGAAAAAATAGCTTCAGGGGTAGGCCGTCGGGTCGACGAATCCAGTCCCATGGTGGATGCCCGCCTGCCAGACGGCTCCCGGGTGAACGCCATTATCCCCCCCCTGGCCCTGGATGGCCCTTCCCTGTCCATCCGTAAATTCGCCCGGGATCCCATCCGGGTGCAGAACCTGATCCAATTCGGTTCCATCACCCAGGAGACAGCCATGGTCTTGGAGGCCATGGTTCAATCCCGGCTCAATATTATTATTTCCGGTGGTACAGGCACGGGTAAAACCACCTTTCTAAACGTGCTCTCCAGCTTCATCCCCAATGATGAACGTATCGTCACCATTGAAGACTCCGCAGAATTGCAACTACAGCAAGAACACGTGGTCCGTTTGGAGACCAGGCCCGCCAACCTGGAGGGCATGGGCGAGATAACCCAGCGGGACCTGGTGAAAAACGCTTTGCGCATGCGGCCGGATCGCATTCTTCTGGGGGAGGTGCGCTCCGGAGAAGCCCTGGACATGCTCCAGGCCATGAACACCGGCCACGACGGGTCCCTGGCCACCATTCACGCCAACTCTCCCCGGGATGCCCTGACCCGGTTGGAAACCATGGTATCCATGGCAGGTTTGAGTATTCCGGATAAGGCCATCCGTCATCAGATTTCCTCGGCGGTGGACGTGGTCATTCAAATAGCCCGTTTGAGCGACGGCTCCCGGAAGATGATGGGCCTCCATGAGCTCATCGGCATGGAGGGAGACGTTATCACCATGCAAGAGATTTTTGCATACGAGCTGATGGGATTGGACGAGGAGCGCAAGGTCAAGGGCCGTTTTGTTACCACCGGCATTCGGCCCAAATTCATGAAGCGCCTGGAAGCTATGGGCATCAACCTCCCGGCGCAGGTGTTCCGGGAGACCTCCAGGTTATAGGAACTCGGAGAAGAGAAACAACAGCAGTTTTTCGGGAGTTCCTTGCAAAAATGATCTAAAGACTTCGACGGGGCGCAGCCCGCGAGTTATCGATGATATCTAAAGTAATCGCCAGCGTCACCTCCGGGGAGATGCCGGGCCTGATGGTCCTGGTTATCTTTCTGTTCTTTCTCTGCCTGCTGGAAGGAGTTTTCTGGTTCTTCACCGATACCAAACGGCGGCACCAGAAGCGTTTACAAAAACGCATGAAATTTCTCCAGGGACTGTCAGAAACCACCCTCTCCAAAGAGTCCCTGTTGAAGACGGAAGGTCTCAGCACCATTCCCCTGCTGCATCAGACCTTGAAGAGGATGCAGCGTTTAGAGCAGATCCAGACCCTGCTAGATCAGTCAGGCCTTAGCTGGTCCATCGGACACTTTGTGCTTCTCAGCCTGCTTTTGGGCGCTGTCGGCATGTGCCTGGCCTTTTTTAAATTTGGGCTTCTGGGGGGCATAATCGGCGGGACTCTAGGCGTGGTCATCCCCTGGCGGATCTTGAAGTTTATGAAAAAAAGACGCATCAAAAAGTTCGAAAAGCAGCTTCCCGAAGCCCTGGATTTGCTGGCCCGGGGGCTGAAAGCCGGGCACGCCTTTGCCTCCGGCCTGCAGTTGGTGGCCACGGAGATGGAAAACCCCATCGGCCTGGAATTTTTTAAAACTTTCAAAGAGTACAACCATGGCATAGATTTGAACACTGCGCTCATGAATCTTTGCGCGCGCATGGATTTGCGGGACCTCAGATATTTTACCACCGCAGTGATGATTCAACGGGAAACCGGCGGCAACCTTACCGAGATCCTGGAAAAGATCGGTTCTCTTATCCGGGAACGGTTCAAATTGCGCAACCAGATTAAGGCCCTCACCGCGGAAGGGCGTCTTTCCGGGTGGGTCCTGTGTCTGATGCCACCGGGTGTATTTATGATGCTTCTTCGTCTGAATCCGGACTATATCAGACTTTTAATAGATCATCCCTTGGGCCGCATGATGGCCATCTCGGCCCTGTTCTTTCAAGCTCTGGGAGTGGTGTGCATCCGCAAGATCGTTAATATTAAGGTGTAAGCAAGAAAAGATGACTCTGTACCCTCTGTTATTCGGTTTCCTGGTGGCCGCCTTTATCGGTTCGCTGGCGTCTTTTTTCCTGTTTGGCAGGTCCCGGGTCCGGGAGCGCCTGGGGGTCCAAGCCAAGCCCGTGCGCCCGGTGCTGGAAGACGCTCCGGTGGTGTTGCCACCTGCATTGGTGGAAAAGTTCGAGAAGAAGCTGGGTATCAAGAAAGACAGCGGGAAAGCCAAAGAGCTAAAGAAGCAGATGGTGCAGGCCGGGATTTTTAGTGATCGGGCTCTGTCCATCTTTTTAGGGTTGAAAATGGGGTTGCCTCTGGCCCTGCCCATTTTGATCACGCCTTTGCTTTGGAATCGGGGCTACGGCAAAATCATGCTGGTAGGGATAGCTTATGCTTTATTTATGGGAGGCTATTTTCTTCCCACTCTTATTTTAAAACGGCTGATCGATACCCGCCAGAAGAAGATCAGGACAGCTCTTCCCGACGCCCTGGACCTCATGGTGGTCTGCGTGGAAGCCGGACAAGGTCTTAATGCCGCCTTGAAGAGGGTGTCGGACGACTTTATGATAAGTTGTCCGGCTCTGGCCCAAGAGCTGAACCTGGTCAACCTGGAGATCAACGCCGGGTTGGAAAGAGAGCAAGCCTTGAAAAACCTGGCGGATCGCACCGGGGTGGACGACGTGGCCTCCCTCTGTTCCATTCTCATTCAGAGTGACCGCTTTGGCACCAGCGTCGCCACCGCCTTAAAAGTACAATCCGAGACAGTGCGCACCACCCGGCGCCAGAAGTTGGAGGAACTGGCGGCCAAGACTCCGGTCAAATTGATCTTCCCCTTGCTTCTCTTCATTTTTCCCGCCATCATGGTAGTTATCATAGGCCCCGCGGTTATCCGAGTGATGGAAACCCTCATGAAAAAATGATTGTTACGCCCAGTCCCTTCTCATCTGAAATGGCCGTGGGTTATAATCAATAAACCATTTTGCCCACAATCCCATGCAGGATCAATTCACTGCCGCCTATTTGGAAACCATCCGCACCCGGGTCCTTGACCCCCAGGGAGGATTTACCGGCCAAGCCGGCGGCGGCTACCGGGCCGACGCCACTGCTTGGGTGGCGGTGGCCCTGCAGGCGATGGGTAAAGAGACTGAGTTGTTGAATGCCGCGCGGGCCAGTCTGGCAGCCTTACAGCTCGATGATGGCCGAGTCTGTCTTTCCACCCAACACCATGATACATTCTGGCTCACTCCTCTGGCCATTCTTGCCTGGCAGGGAGCCTCTGACTACCGGGAACTCCAAGCCCGGGCCGGCCGTTTTTTGCTGGCCACTACCGGCCGTCATTGGCAGCGCAGTCCCAGTTTACCTTTTGCCCACGATCCTTCGTTGCGGGGTTGGCCCTGGATAGCCAACACCCATTCCTGGGTGGAGCCCACCTCCCTGGCGATCCTGGCTTTGAGAATTACCGGTGGGGCAGAGCAGGAACGGGTAAAAGAGGGTCTTCACCTGCTCCTTGACCGGCAATTGCCCGGGGGTGGCTGGAACTATGGCAATACCAAGGTTTTTGGCCAGGAGCTCTTTCCCTTCCCGGAGAGCACCGGGACCGCGCTAAATGCCCTAAAGGGCATGGTGCCCAAATCACAGATTCAAAAAAGCCTAGATTATTTAAAGTCACGTCTCCAGGATGTGCGTACTCCTTTATCCCTGGGTTGGGGATTGATGGGTTTGGCCTCCTGGGGAGAGAAGCCGACCGAGGCCAGGGCCATGATCAACGAGTGCCTGGAGAGGCAAAAAAGGTACGGCTCTTATGACACCGCGTCCCTATCCCTGCTGATGGTCGCCTCTCGGGCGCCCCAGGGATTGGAGAGCGTTTTTACCAAGTAAAGGCAAACCATGGGCCATCAAGAAAATAGCCCCTGTCGTAAAGGTTGGAGCCGCCGGGAATTCATCGGCGCGTCTTTGGCCGGTGCGGCCTTAGGGCTTGGGACTTATTGGGCTTATCGCAGGTTCTCGGCCACGGGCTTATCCTGGTCTTTTGCCCCGGAGAAACCCGCGGAGACTTTCATTGCTAAGGCTCCCAGATACCAGATGGACCTGGTTTCTCTGATCTTAAGGGGTATGCAGGAGTTACGGATAACCCCCCAGGTTATCCAGGGCAAACGCATCCTGTTGAAGCCCAATCTGGTGGAAACCAGGGAGGGGAGCGAACATATCAATACCCACCCATTGGTGGTTAGAGCCGCTGTGGAAGCGTTCCTGCATCTGGGTGCGGCCCGGGTGCTGGTGGCCGAAGGTGTGGGCCATCGCCGGGATACCTTTATGGTTTTGGAAGAGTCTGGTCTGGCGGAAGTGCTTTTCGAGGACCGGATTCCCTTCGTGGACCTGAATTACGACACCGTTTTTACCATGGCCAACAGCCACAGGGCCACCCGTCTGGCTACCCTCACCTTTCCCGATACCCTGAAACAGGTGGACTGGATCGTCTCCATGGCCAAGATGAAGACCCACCATTGGGCGGGAGTGACGCTGTCCATGAAAAATCTGTTTGGGGTCATGCCCGGCAGCTATTATGGCTGGCCCAAGAATGTCTTGCACCACGCGGGGATTGCTGAGTCTATTCTGGATATCGCCGCGGCCGTCAAACCGCAATTGGCTATCGTTGACGGCATTATCGGCATGGAGGGGGACGGGCCCATTATGGGTACTCCCAAGGCGGCAGGAGTACTGGTTATGGGCCGTAATCTGCCTGCCGTGGACGCCACCTGCGCCCGTATCATGGGCATCAACCCTCACCGCATTCTCTATCTGGCCGGAGCCGCGGGCAGATTGGGAACTATCCGGGAAGACCGTATCCGGCAATTGGGGGAAACCATTGCCGGCGTGCGCACCCCTTTTGCGTTGATTGACACTATTCCGGCGCAACAAGGCATTAAATTATAGTTCAAAGTTTAAGGTTCAAAGTTCAAAGTTAAGGCCGCAACAAGATCTTAAATGACTTTGAACCTGAACTTTGAGCACTCGGAACAGAAAACAAAAGAATAGAAAGCTGTAGTTTACCGAGCCGCCTCCAGGCGCGGCTGGATGGATTTTTCCATAGGCTTGATAATCAACTCCACCCGCCGGTTGGCCTGGCGCCCCTGCTCATCATTATTATCCGCCACTGGCCGGAACTCTCCGTAACCCGCGGCCGCCAGGCGCGTGGGGTCCAGTTGATGTTCTTCCACCAGGTGTCGCACCAGGGCCGCGGCCCGGGACGCGGAGAGTTCCCAGTTGGAAGGGAACTGCGAAGTGTGTATGGGGCGGTTGTCCGTGTGGCCTTCAATGAGTATCTGGTTGGGAATAAGCTGTAAAATCTCGGCCAACTTTTGCAGCAGCGGCATAGCCTCGGGCCTTAAGGTGGCTTGACCGGAATCGAATAGGAGAAATTCCGGCAACCTCAGCACCATTCCTTTACCGCCATGCAGGAGGCGGACTTCCTCTTTTTCAATCTTATCTTTTAAGGCCCCCCGGACAGTATTGGTAACATCTTGAATCTGGCTGGAGGGCGGCGCATGCACCAGAGTGGCCCCCACCAGGTCGCCGCTGATGCCGGAAGCCGTGGTTTTGTCCAAACCGGCGTCCATGGAGAAGCCACCCACAAAGACGGGTGCGCTGAGGGCGCGATTGATGGAACTCTGCGCCAGTTGAAGCTTTTCGCTGTCCAAGCGGGTGATGGCGTACATGGTGACGAAAAAGGCCAGGAGCAGAGTGACAAAATCGGCATAAGACACCAGCCAGCGTTCATGGCTGTTGCCGGGGGAAGGTTTATTGCGGGGAGTGCGTCGAAACCGCATGGGGTCTGGTCTTCTTGGTGGAGCGCGGCGGCAGATTTCTTACCTTTTTCTCCGCGGCCGCGGTTTGGGGAGCCTCGTCCAGCAGGAAACCCCGCAGTTTTTCTTCAATGAGGCGAGGATGGTCGCCGTGGGACAACCCGAGGATGCCGAGCATGATCATCTCTTTAACCAGCATGCGCCGCTGGTGCCGCAGCCTAAGCTTGTGGCCGATGGGTAGAAAAAAGAGGTTGGCCGAAGCCACGCCATAGACCGTGGCCACAAAGGCCACGGCCACGCCGGTTCCCAGTTTGGCCGGTTCGGTGAGATGCTGCATCACCTGGATAAGTCCCAAAACCGCGCCCAAAATGCCGATGGTGGGCGCGTAACCGCCCGCGGTTTCGAAGACCCGGGCCGGCACCAGTCCGGTTTCATCCAGATGGGCCAGCTCCACTTCCAGGACCTCTTTTACCTTCTGGTGGTTGTGGCCATCGATCACCAATTGTAAACCCCGGCGAAAGAAAGGATCGGAGATGCGGGGTAAATCCCGCTCCAGGGAAAGCATGCCTTCCCGCCGGGAACGGTAGGCGAATTCGACGATCCGGGTCAGATAAACCTGGCCGTTGTCCACTGGCTCCCGGAAGATCTGGTGAAATTCCTGCCATGCCTGGCGCAGCTGGGCGCGGGGGAAACTGATGAATACCGCGCCGAAGGTGCCCCCAAAGACGATAACCATGGCGGTGATTTGCAGGATCGTGCCCAGGGAGCCGCCTTCCAGGAAGTGGCCCCCGATTAAGGCTGCACCCGCCAACATCAAGCCGATAATGGTTGCTCTATCCATCAATCAAGTTTTCCTGGAAGGTTGTCGGAAGGCCCGGAAACCGGCTTGCCCTGGAGTAAGCACCGGGTTCTATCAAGAAAAATACCTCTCCTTCGCCAACTCCTGCCCCTATCCGGGCTCGGGATAGCCTTGAAGGACTGAAAGTGTATGCCAAAGGGCGACGCAGTTGAGCCTCTGGGACGTTTTTCCCCTATGTGACTTATCGGAAATTTATGGAGAAGCTTTATTCTCCGGAGACAAGAGGCAGGGAGTTCTTAGATTAATGCCCGGATGAAGAAGAAAGCTGCTTTGCCGGTGGCAGCAGCTATTATGTTGGGCTTTGTTTGCTTAGGTTTCCGTTAAAGACACTTCCCGGGAAGATGGAGCTACTTCCTGGGGGGCAGGTTTGATAACCGGCGGCGCCACGGTTCTTGGTTTGCAGAGATTCTGGCTGCCGCTATAGTGCTGGCTTACCAGCTTCAGATAGCTGCGGGTCTCCTGGGGCAGGCGGCCCTTTTCCACATTACCCGGGCCGCAGTTATAAGCGGCCACGGCCTTGGGTACGTTGCCTTCATAACGGTCCAGAAGTTCCCGGAGATATTTGGTGCCGCCGTCAATATTTTGAGCGGGATCGTAAGGCCGCCGCACCCCCAGGTCCCGGGCCGTCCCCGGCATCAATTGCATCAACCCCATGGCCCCCATGTGGGACGTGGCCTGGGGATTAAAATTGCTTTCCACCTTGATCACCGCCTTTACCAACTCCTCCGGCACCTGATGGCGGGCCGAAGCGTTTTTGATCAGCCCTTCGTAAACTTTGGGGTCCACCGGCCGTCCCTTGGATTTGACCGAATTAAAGAGGCGCTCCTCTTCGGACCCGGAGGATGGAGCGCGGCCGCTCAGGTTCAGGCCGCGGCCGGAAACGCGACCGCCCAACGCGGAACGCAGGAGCATGCGGGAGAGATGGGCGTCACCGGAATTACGTAAAGGGCGGGGAAATTCTTGCCGTCTGCCTCCTGCGGCCTGGGGCCGATCCTGCCGGGTCATTAAGACTTCGGTCAGGATTTGGGAGAACCCTGGAGACCCTCTCCCAGCAAGGCCGGGGATGATGCCGGCCCCGCCGATCGGGCTTGTGGAGCCGGATCGGGTGGATCCCGAGGCGGCGGCTAAGAGTGACGTGTTGCGGATCATGAATTATCCTCACGCCTATATTTTGCAATACCTGTGCCGGAATAATTTAAACCGGAATTTGCCTTTGCAAGGTATAAAAGGTGACGGCGAATCTGGGTCCGCCCAATAAAATAGGGCGAATCTGAGATCCGCCCTAGGGGAAAAACAGGCGTTGGCGAGAAACGGTATTAAAAACCCATGTCCGTGAGCAAATCGTTGATGGCTTCCTGATCCAGGACCCGGCCTTCCACCTCACATTCCTCAGCATCTGAAGAGGACGCGGGCGGCGCCAGGTTGGACAGGAGGCGGTCGATCTCATCCTGGGCCATCATACCGCTTTCTTCCAGGGTAATGCCTCTTTGCTCCGCCTTCTTTTTCAGCTTGGTACCCGCAGCCACTACCATGGTCAGGATTTGGAACTGCAGGGAGCGCAGGAGCTTCAAGACCTGGAGCAGGCGCTGGCCGGAAAGGTCCTGGAAGGCCAGAGCTTCCATGATCCGGGAGAGAGACGCGGTGATCCGGTCCAGGACTTGGGAGGTTTCCTGAATTTTATCTTCTTCAATATGCCCTTCCTCGGGAACCGGAGCAGCCTCAGGCGCGCTTTGGGCTTGCGCGGCCAATTCCTGGACTTTGCTGAAGAAATCCTCCCACAGGGGCAGGAAACTAGGCGGCTGAGGCGCGGACGCCTCCGCCGCAGGCGCGGCCGGAGGCGCCGGCGCAGGAGCGGCTTCCACCGGATGCCCTTCCAGGGGCAGCATGGGCATGGGGAAGAGTTTTCCAGCAGACGCTGAAATCTTGGTGAACAAGTCTTGAAAACGTTTATCCGTGCAGGTGCCGTGCAGGATTTTGAGAACCTCTTCCACCGGGAATTGGGAGAAGCCGTCTTCATCCTGCGGATTGGCGCCTGCCAGCTGGGCGAACGCGGCTTCCGCTTCCTGGGTGCGGAAGATTTCCCCCTGTTTGGCGATCACCGCCTTGAGGTGCTGCTTGAGAGCCTCATTACCGCAGAATTCCAAAACTATTTGCAAAATTTCGCCCAAGGGAAAGTGAAGGCCCGGCGTAGGTGCGGCCGGAGCCGGCGGCTCCTCAGCCGCGGGAGCCGGCCCGGACGCGGCCTGCATCTGGAGATTCAATTCCTCGCCCTGCGCCACCAATTGGGCCAGAAAGGCTTTGGTTTCCTCTCCCCAGACGGTGACCTGCTGACCGGAATCCAGTTCAGCCCCTGCCCCCCAGTTCTCCATGCCGGGGCCGAGACTGATCAGATGATGGCGCAACGCCTCGCAATCTTCCCGAATCTGCTCCACCAGGTCCAGGATATTGAGGGTGGCCTTCTCCGTCATCTCCAAGACGTCGTTGAGCTGAATCCGGGCCTGGTCCAGATGCTCCCCGGGGGATTCTGTCTGGCAGCGGAGGACTTCCGCCATGGTCAGATCCTGGAGGGAGACGTTGAGCTTTTTGGCCAGCTGTCCCAGTTCGGTATAAATATCCGTGGAGATTTGGCGGTAATACTCCAGTTCGTCCATTAGGTGCTGCATTTCCTGGCCATTGCCCTGCGACAACTGAGGGAGGGACACGGCTGCAGGTGCGGGCGCGGCTGCGGCCGCGGGGAATCCTCCCTTGGGAGGCTTGAGACAGATATTTAACGCCAGGCCGTCCACCAGGACGCGGCAGGCTCCCTCGCCCAACTCCAGACTCAATTCGTAAGGTTTTCCATCAGCCATATGGCACCTTCTCCCCATGCAGGGGGGCTAGTTCCAGGACTTCGCTAAGGCGATCAGGTCCCGGCTTCATTCTCCGTCCCCAGATTGGACCTATCCTCCATAAACCCAGGGGTCTATTTTTGTTATCGACGGTCTGGAGCCTTAACTTAAATAGATTAGAGGATATTTGGGAAACAATAAGTCGCCTGAAGCGAAACTTACGGGGAGACCTGAGTTAATGCGGAAGGTACGGAGGGATGGCAGTTATAGTTGATCGCAATCTGTGAGCAGCAAGCAGTAAAATGGGGTTTGAAGGCTCAGTTTTTAACTGCTTACTGCTCACAGCTCACTGCTTACATCTTCAGATCGTCCCGGGTCTTGGCCACCGCGGCTGCGGACTTCTGCAGCATGGCCTCTTCTTCCTTGCTCAGTTTCAGGGGGATGATCTTCTCGATGCCGCCCGCGCCCAGGATTACGGGCACGCCGAAATAGAGGTCATTCAATCCATATTCACCGGTCAGGTAAGCGGACACCGGCACCACCCGTTTCTGGTCTTTGAGGATGGCTTCAGCCATCTGCACCGCCGCGGCCGCGGGGGCATAAAACGCAGAGCCGGTCTTCAGCAGAGCGACGATTTCGCCGCCGCCTTTGCGGGTGCGGTCCACCAGCGCTTGGATGCGCTTCTTGGAAAGCAGGCTGGTCAAGGGCACGCCCGAGACGTTGGTGGCGCTCACCACCGGCACCATATCGTCGCCGTGGCCGCCCAGGACCATGGCCTGGATTTCCTCCACCGCCACCTTCAGTTCCATGGCGATGAAGCAGCGGTAGCGGGCGGTGTCCAGGATGCCGGCCATGCCCATGACCCGTTTCCGGGGGAAGCCGCTCACTTTGTAGGCCACGTAGCACATGGCGTCCAGGGGGTTGGCCACCACAATAATAAAGCAATTCGGGGACTTGGCCACTATTTCTTTGGTCACCGTGGCCACGATGTTTTTATTGGTGTTGATCAAATCTTCCCGGCTCATTCCGGGTTTGCGGGGAATGCCCGCGGTGATAATCACCACTTTGGAGCCTTTGGTGGCTTCGTAATCGTTGGCGCCCACCACGTCCACGTTGAAGCCGAAGATCGGCCGGGCCTGCATCAGGTCCAGGGCCTTGCCTTGGGGCATGCCCTCCACCACGTCCACCAACACTACGTCCGCCAGGTCCCGGGCTGCGGCCCAATGCGCGCAGGTGGCCCCGACGTTGCCCGCTCCCACTACGGTAATTTTCGGGCGACCCATGTGAAAATCCTCCTTGTTTGCCTGAGTTGAGGGGAGGGCCTGGGACTTTGGGGTCCTGCCCTCACCCCAAACCCGCCCCTCCGCCACCATTCCGCCCAATACTATTTGTCCATCCGTAGGGCAGGCCTTTCGCCCGCTTGACGATTGAGAGGAATTGGTGAAGAGGGGATATGGGTCTGCGGCCCTTAGTCCACTCCCCAAAAATATCCTTATTTCTTTATCTTTTCTCGCCGCATCCTGCAATCAAAAATTCCCGGCCCGGCGTTGACAGAACGGGGGAATCTATCCTATATTTCAGGCAAATGGTGGAGATGCCATGATTTTTTTCCAAGCTTATCTCAAGGCCCTCAGGCTGCCTTTTTTGACCGGCTCCCTGATGCCCGTGGCCGTGGCCGCGGCCCTGGCTTACCGGGAGCTGGGGACTTGCAACCTTACGCGCCTGGCGCTCACCTTCCTGGGGGTGGCCGCGCTCCATTCCGGGGCCAATCTTCTCAACGATTATTACGATTCCTTCGGCAGCGACCCCCTGAACGTCCATGTAACCCCTTTCAGCGGCGGCAGCCGGGTGATCCAGGACAGCGGGCTGACTCCGGACACCGTGAGGTTCATGGCCTTTCTCTTCCTGGGTCTGGGGTGCCTCTGCGGCTTGGCCCTCGTCTTCCAGGGAAGGCCCTGGGTCGCGGTTTTGGGGACTCTGGGTCTCCTGACGGGGTATCTCTATTCCGCCCAGCCGGTGCAGTTGATGAGCGCGGGCCTGGGGGAGGCCGCCATCTTCCTAGCCTTCGGGCCCCTGGTCACCTGGGGGACTTATTACGTCCAGACAGGCACGCTGAAGCCGGTGGGCCTGGCCGTGGGGCTGCCTCTGGCTTTTCTCATCACCGCCATCCTCTGGATCAATGAATTCCCGGACCTCAAGGCCGACGCCGAGGCGGGGAAGCGCCAACTGGTGGTGCGCCTGGGTCTGCGCCAGGCCCGCCGGGTTTACGCCGGGATTATGCTGGCCCCCTTTGCCAGCATCTTCTTCCTGCTGGAGGTTTTTTATCTGCCGGACCTGATGGTCGCGTCCTTCGTGGCCCTGCCCCTGGCGGTGAAGGCCATTCGCATCGCCTGGCGGGTCCCCCCCACGGAGCCGGAGTTCGTCCCCGCCCAGGCCCTCACCATCCAGACGCATGTGTTGGTGGGCCTGAGCATGACCCTGGCCCTGCTGTACGCGGCCTGGTGGCGATGAGGATAGCTGTCAGGTAGCAGCGATCGACTTTCGGCCATTTAAGTTCAGTGAAAATTCGGTTAAACGAAGTACGCGTTGGAGAAAAATTAGCAAAGGTGTCGTATGGAAGGTAACTCGTTTAAAAAATTAGCTATTCAAATATTGCTGGTCCTCTTGGCGGTGGTGTTAATCCATTTCGAGACCGGCATCCGGGGATTTTTTGCTTCCCTGGGCTGGGAAAAACTGTCCCGGGTCAACACCACGATCGGCATTTTCACCTGGATCGCCTGCGGCTGGCTGGCTTCGGGCCTGATCCAGGCCTTTGTCTGGCCGAACATGGAAAAGCGGCTGGGCTATCCGCCGCCCAAGCTGCTGAAAAGCATCGTCACCACGGCCATCGTCCTGACCATTGCCCTGTCCATCTTCGGTTTTGTCCTCAACGCGCCCATCTCCGGGTTGATCGCGGGCTCCAGCGTCCTGGCCGCGGTCATCGGCCTGGCCATCACCCGCATGATCTCCGACGTCTTCTCCGGGGTGGCCCTGAGCGTGGAACGGGCCTACAATCTGGGCGACTGGCTGGAGATCGAGATGCGTTCCCGTCCGGGCTCCACGGTGGGCAAGGTGGTGGAAATCAACTGGCGGGCCACCCGCCTCCTGACCAATGCCTATGAGACCGTGGTTATTCCCAACAGCGATTTGGCCCGCGCCAAGTTTATCAACTTCAGCGCGCCGGAAAAGCATTACCGGGCCGAGATCCAGGTGCCTTTGAGCCACACGGTCTCACCTGACAGGGCCAAACGCATCCTCATGGCCGCGATGCTCAACACTCCGGGGGTGATGAAAGAACCGAAGCCGGAAATCACCCTCAAGAAGTTCGACCCCCGGGGCGTCATTTGGTGCCTCTGGTACTGGGTCGCGGATTACTCGCAACATAACAAGGTATTACGCGCGGTGCATGAAAACGTCTTGAATCATCTGCAGGTGGCGGGCATAGACCTGTCCTATAACCGGGTGGATCAGTGCCTGGTGCCCGCGGAAGCCCTGGAACAGACCCGGGAACTGCCCCGCATCGAACTGCTCAAACGCATCGAAATCTTTGAGGTCATGGGCGAACAGCCCCTGGCCCGTATTGCCAGGACCATGCGTAAGAAGGAGTTTGAGGCCAAAGAATTCATTGTCACCCAGGGCGACGCGGGTTCTTCCCTCTTTGTGGTGGAAGAAGGCCTGGTCAACGTCTTGGTCAAGGACGCCAAAGGCAAGAATAAATGGGTGGCCCACATCCAGCCCGGCGGCTTCTTTGGCGAAATGGCCTTGCTCACCGGAGAGCCCCGCACCGCCTCGGTCCAGGCGGAGACGGAGACCATCTGTTATGAAATCGACAAAGAGATTCTCCTGCCCATCTTCCAGGAGACCCCCGAACTCCTGGAAAACATCAGCGAGGTGATGGCCGCGCGCAAGGCCCAACTCCGCAAGATCAAAAAGGCCGCGGGGGAGAAGAGCCAGGAAGAACAGAAAGAAAAGACCTCCCTGCTGCAAAAAATGCGCAACTTCTTCGGCATCAAGCTGTGGTGAGAAAAGAAGCTGTCAGCTTTCTGCTTTCAGCAAAAACCGGGGTAATAATGTAGGGTGCGTTTTACGAACCATCAAGAATCTGGCCGCGGATTGACGCCGGCTACATTCCGCCCTATCTTTTTTCTAAGATCCGAGGGCCAAACTCACCCCCAATTTTTTAGCTGACAGCTGAAAGCTTTCTCACATGCCCAGATTTATCTTCAAAAAGATTCTGCTGAACGACGGCCCGCCCTCCGGCGACGTCTCCCCCCAGGAGATGGCCGCGCAGCTGAAAAAGAGCATGGACCGCCTCAAGGCCGCGTTTTTTGAGACCGGCACCGGCCGGGTGGCCTATGAGCGGATTAAGGAATCGGAGGAATATCAGGCCCACCTGCAACTGAGCAATAATCTCAAGGCCATGGATTTGGGCCTGCTGGCCCGGCGGGAAGAGAAAATCGCGTTTTGGATCAACCTCTACAACGTCATCGTTATTCATGGAGTTATTGCCCTGGGCATCAGGGATTCGGTGAAAGAGGTCTGGAACTTTTTCCGGGGCATATACTACCAAATCGGCGACTTCTCTTTCACTCCCGACGACATTGAGCACGGCCTTCTCCGGGGCAACCGCCGTCCGCCTTATTCCCTGTTCCGGCGTTTTCGCGGCGGCGACCCGCGTCTGCAATTCATGGTGGAGCCCCTGGACCCCCGCATCCACTTCACCCTGGTGTGCGGCTCCGCGTCCTGCCCTTTCATCGACGTTTACACTCCAGAAAATTTGGAGATGGAACTGGACATCGCGGCCAAGTCCTTCATCAACTCCAGCAGCGTGGCCCTGGACCGGGCGCAGAACAGCCTGTCATTATCTTCCATTTTCAAGTGGTATGCGCCGGACTTCGGAGCCGACCAGGCCGCACGCCTGCGCTTCACCTCCGGCTTTCTGGATAATAAAGAGGATCGCGCCTTTATTGAAGAGCACGCGGTCAGCCTGAAAGTGACCTATCAGCCTTACGATTGGCGGTTGAACCAATGATTACTCTGTGACCCCTTACTAAGGGGGTGTCCGTAAGCAAGTCAGTATTAATCATGGAAAGCTAAAACGGAGGAAGTCATGTTCAAAGAATTCAAGGAATTCGCCATGCGGGGCAACGTGGTGGATATGGCCGTGGGGATCATCATCGGCGCGGCTTTCGGGACCATCATCAAGTCGCTGGTGGATGACCTCCTCATGCCGCCCATCGGCCTGCTCCTGGGAAATGTCGATTTCTCAAATATCTTTATCACCTTAAAAGAAGGCGCCAAGGCCGCGGGACCTTATGCCTCCGTGGCCGCGGCCAAACAAGCCGGGGCCGTAACCCTCAACCTGGGAATTTTCATCAACACGGTCATTAGCTTTCTCATCGTGGCCTTTGCGGTATTCCTGGTTATCAGGAGCCTCAACCGCCTGAAGCGGGAACAGGAGGCCCCCGCGGCCGCACCCGCCACCAAGGATTGCCCCTACTGCTACACGGCTGTACCCATCCAGGCCAGCCGCTGTCCTCATTGCACCTCCCAACTCCAGGAGGCCTAAGGGCTATTTTTGACTACCTCTCCAGGAAAATTTGGAACCGCGGCCTCCAGTTGCTATAATACAACATTTGGGGGCCATGCCTGCCCTATTCTCGTTTCCCCAAGGTCTTTAATCTTTAGGCCAAAAGCTGACAATTAAGGCCTTTTTCAACTTAAAATTCGGCAGAATTTCGGAGAGTCACATGGACGCACCCGTTTTAGTGGAAGTAACCCGGGGACCCGCGGTGGAAAGCCGCCACCGGGGGCAGATCGCGGTGGTGGACCCCAAAGGCGAGCCGGTGAAGCAGGTGGGGGACCCGGAGGCCCTGGTCTGCATGCGTTCCCTGGCCAAGCCGTTCCAAGCCCTGGCCCTGTTGACCACCGGCGCGGCCCAGGCCTTCGGCTTCGGTCCGGAGGAATTGGCCCTGTTCTCCGGGTCGCTCTCCGGCCAGGATTTCCAGGCGGACCTGGTGACCCGGGCCCTGGCCCGGTTGGGGCTGACCCCGGATGTGCTGCAATGCGGCGTCCACCCGCCGCTGCATCGTCCCAGCGCTCAGGCCCTGAGCAAGGCCGGGGCCAAGCCTACGCCTTTGCACAACACCTGCGCGGGCAAGCACACGGCTATGTTGGCTCTGTGCGTTCATCATAAATGGCCGCTGGAAAACTACCTGGCCGTGGACCACCCGGTGCAGCATCTGATCCTGGGCACCGTGGGCCGCATGGTGGGACTGCCCCGGGAGGACATCAAAGTGGCCATCGACGGCTGCGGCGCGCCGGTTTTTTATATGCCCCTGAAAAATATCGCCCTGGGCTACGCCCGCCTGGCCGGGTCCCAAAAAGGGTCCCCGGGGGGGGACCTGCTGGCCGCGATTCTGGACCATCCCCGCCACATCGCCGGGGACGGCCGCGTGGACACCGATGTCATGGAGGCCCTGCCGGAGCAGGTCTTCGCCAAATCCGGGGCTGAAGGGGGCTATGCCTTGTCTTTAAAGGAAGGCGGCTTAGGAGTGGCGCTGAAGATCGAAGACGGTTCGGCCCGGGCTCTTGCCCCCACGGTGGTGGCGGTCCTGGAGCAATTGGGAGTTCTAACTCCCGCGGCCCGGGAGTCCCTGAAGGCCTATGCCCAACCTCCCATTTTGAATCACCGCAAAGAAGAGGTGGGGCGGATTCGCCCGGTCTTTAAATGGTGATCCGGGCCAATATCCTGGAAGGAACCGGTGAGAAACCATGCTGACGAAAACCCGTTATTGGCCGCTGTTGGCGCTCCTTATGCTGGTGTTTTGGGGCTGTCAGGTTCCCACAAAGACCACCATAGACGGCCAGCAAGTATGGATTGACCAGAGGCTTCCGGTCAACGGCAAGTTTACCATTACCAAAGATGATAACCCCACCACCGGTTACCAGTGGCAGTTTGATTATGATAAAGAGTATCTAGAGTTAGTGGGAAAGGAATATCGGAGCCACCAGCAGCCGGGGGATAAACGGGTGGGGGTCGGGGGCACTTCCAAATTTACCTTTCGGGCCCTCAAGCCGGGACTGACCAAGATCATCATGAAATATCACCGCCCTTGGGAGAAGAGGCCATTCCCGGAGGAAACTATTCACGTGCTGATTTATTAGCCAACCCACTTCCGGCTATCCTTCCGCAGGGTCCGGAGCCGAGAAAAGCCCTTGAATCTTTAACCAATCATGCTATAGTCCTAGCTTATGCATGGTTGCCCCACAACGGGGGGAAGGGGACAATAACCCCCATGAAAGTCCTCTGGGCCCCCTGGCGCATGGAATATATTTTAGGGCAGGACAAATCCCCGGGCTGCATCTTTTGCCCTCTGCCCGGAGAGGACCTGAAAGAGCGGTTGGTGCTCTTCAGCGGCCGCCTGACCCGGGTAATGATGAATAAATACCCTTATATCAACGGGCACCTGCTGATTTCGCCGCTTAGGCACCAACCCGGTCTGGAGGACCTGACCCATGAGGAACTTCTGGACCTGCAACTGAAGCTCCGGCAGTCATTGGCCATTCTCAAGCAGACCATGCGCCCCGACGGTTTTAATATCGGCCTTAACTTGGGGATAGTGGCCGGCGCCGGGGTGGAGAGCCACCTTCATTTCCACGTGGTGCCCCGGTGGAACGGCGACACCAATTTCATCCCGGTTTTTGCCGATGTGCGGGTGATTCCGGAACATTTTCGCGAGACCTATGAGCGCCTGGCGCCGCACTTCCAGGCCCTGGCAGACGAGGATCAGGCATGCGCTTCTTCAAAGTAATCTTTTTATCTCTTTTAGGAATCTTGGGAGTCATTTTCATCATCCAGAACCTGGAGGTGCTGGAGCGCACCACCCAATTGAAACTGAACCTGCATTTCTATGCCATGCAGAGCGCGGCGATCCCCTTGTGGCTCCTCATTCTCTTCAGCTTCTTCCTGGGGGTGTTCACCGCTTGTCTCTACGGCATTTATGAACTCCTTAAACAGCGCCAGACCATCCGCACCCTGAAGCATAACCTGGAGATCGTCAGCCAGGAACTCAAACGGGCCTCCGCGGCCGCAGCCTCCGAAGTAATCCGGGAACCGGAAGTCGTCCCCCGGACTGTTAGTGAGCAGTAAGCAGTGAGCGGTAAGCAGTGAAAAAGCGGACTTATTTTCCTGCTCACAGCTCACTGCTCGCAGCTCACTTCTTCTAACTGCCATGTCTGAGGCCCCTGCCGATAAAACCACCCCCATGTTGCGGCAATATCTGGATTTAAAGTCCAGGTATCGGGACGCTCTGGTGCTCTTCCAGATGGGGGATTTCTACGAGATGTTCTTCGAGGACGCGGAGAAGGGCGCTGCGGCTCTGAATATCGTCCTCACCAGCCGCAACCGCCAGGGGGAGGAGCGAATCCCCATGGCCGGTTTTCCCATCCATGCGGCCCAGAATTACCTCTCCCGCCTGTTGGACCAGGGTTTCAAGGTGGTGGTTTGCGACCAGGTGGAGGACCCGGCCCAGGCCAAGGGGCTGGTGCGCCGGGAGGTGACCCGCATCCTCACCCGGGGAACCCTGGTGGACCCGGACGCGCTGGACAGCCGCCGGGACAACTACTTGGCCGCGGTGGCCCTTCAGGCGCGCAAATGGGGTCTGGCCTTCCTGGAGTTGTCCACCGGGGAATTCCGTCTTACGGAAGGGGAGGGGGCCGATCCTTTGGGGGATGAACTTTGGCGCTTGAAACCCTCGGAAATCCTGGTGTCCGAAGACCTGGACGGCAAATTCCTGGACGAAGCGCTCTTTCCCTTCGATGTCCCTCCCACCCGCCGGGTTATGGGGGCTTATGCCTTTGAACCCCAAGCCGCGCGGCAAGAGTTGGGGCGGCAGTTGGGAACTTTGTTTCTGGACGGTTTCGGGCTGGAGGCCTACCGCGCCGGGGTGGCCGCGGCCGGGGCCATTCTCCGGTATCTCAAGGATTCCCACCACCCTTCACTTCCCCATATCGACCGGCTTTTGCCTTTTAGCCGGGAGGATTACCTGGGGCTGGACGAAGCCACTTTAAGACACCTGGAAATCTTTGAGACCTGGCGCAGCCGCTCCCGCCAGGGCTCTCTCCTGGAGGTGCTGGACGTGGCCGTCACCCCCATGGGCAGCAGGCGGTTAGGGAACTGGCTGCGCTATCCCTTGAAGGATTTGGCCCGCATCGAGGCCCGGTTGGAGGCGGTGCAGTTTTTCAAGGGAAATAGTCTGCTCCGGCAGCGCTGGCGTCAGACCTTGAAGGGTTTGGGAGACCTGGAGCGCCTCACCGCCCGCCTGGCCCTGGAGCAGGCCCTGCCCCGGGAAGTGGCCGCGGTGGGGGAAGCTCTGGGCCGCCTGCCGCTGCTGAAAGATTTGCTATCCGGGGACTTGCCGCCTTTAGTGGCGGCATTGGCCGGGGACCTGGAAAATCTGGAGGACCTGGAAACCTTGATTGCCAGGGCCCTGGCCGACGATCCCCCGGCCAACCTCCAATCCGGCGGCATCATCCGGGAGGGGTATGACCCGGAGCTTGATGAGCTTTTACAATTAAGCCGGGAAGGCAAAGACTGGATCGCCCGCCTGGAAAGCCGGGAGCGGGAGCGCTCGGGGATCAATTCTCTGAAAGTGCGGTACAACAAGGTCTTCGGCTATTACCTGGAGGTCTCCCGGGCCAACCTGGACCGGGTGCCTGCGGATTATATCCGCAAGCAGACGTTGGTGAACGCAGAGCGCTTCATCACCGCGGATCTCAAGGAATACGAGGCCCGGGTCCTGGGCGCGGAAGAAGCCCGCCTGAAACGGGAAGTGGAGCTTTTTCAAGACCTGCGCCGCCGCCTGGGCGGAGAAGCCCTGCGTTTTAAAAAAGTGGCCGCGGCCCTGGCCCGGCTGGACGTGCTCGCGGCCCTGGCGGAGATTGCGGCCCTGCACCGCTACTGCCGTCCCCGGGTGGTGCCGGAGCCGGTATTACAACTTATTCAAAGCCGGCATCCGGTGATCGAGCGCATCCTTCCCCCCGGGAGCTTCGTCCCCAATGACGTGGCCCTGGACGGGGAGTCCCAGGTGCTCATCGTCACCGGGCCCAACATGTCCGGCAAATCCACCATCTTAAGACAGGTGGCATTGACCGTGCTCCTGGCCCAAATGGGGAGCTTCGTGCCCGCAGAAGAAGCAGTGGTGGGGCTGACTGACAGCATCTTCACCCGGGTGGGCGCGGTGGATGACATCGGCCGGGGCCAGAGCACTTTTTTGGTGGAGATGCACGAAACCGCGCGTATCCTGCATCAGGCCACCCCCCGGAGCCTGGTGATCCTGGACGAGATCGGCCGGGGCACCTCCACCTTCGACGGCCTGGCCCTGGCCTGGGCAGTGGCGGAGCATCTCCATGACCTGGCGGGCGTGGGGGTGAAGACCCTGTTCGCCACCCACTACCAGGAACTCACCCAGTTGAGCCGCCTCAAGCCCCGGGTGCGGATTTTCCAGGTGCTGGTGGCGGAATCAGATGGCCGCATCGTCTTTCTGCACCGGCTGGCCCCGGGCGCGGCCGGGCAGAGCTACGGCATCCAGGTGGCGCAGCTCGCGGGCGTGCCGCCCATGGTCATCGCCCGGGCCCAGGAGGTGCTGGAGAACCTGGAAGCCGGCACCCTGGACCCCACGGGCCTGCCCCGGCTGGCCCGCTCCCGGCGGCGTCCGGGCAAGGAAGTGCCCCAATTGGGGCTTTTTGGCCCTAGCGAAGAGTAAAGAAAAAGATTTACCGCAGAGACACAGAGGACGCAGAGTTGCACAGAGTATTTTTAGCCTTGGCGCTTCAGCGCCAAGGCTAAAATTATTTTCTCTGTGAACCTCTGTGCTCTCTGCGTCTCTGCGGTAAAATTCTTTTTTTTCCCTTGACAAGGCTGGGAATTTTGCAAAAATTAAAAATTACTCCTGAGCGGGAATAACTCAGCGGTAGAGTGCAACCTTGCCAAGGTTGAAGTCGCGGGTTCGAATCCCGTTTCCCGCTCCATTTTTTTGGGGCGGCATAGCCAAGTGGTAAGGCAACGGTCTGCAAAACCGTTATTCTCCGGTTCGAATCCGGATGCCGCCTCCAGCTAAAAGCCTCTACCAGTTTATCTTTCCGCTTCCCTGATTTTCCCTTAAGGTTCTCTCAATCAGCTTGATGTTCCTAAAATGTTCCCATGAGCTTTCCCATGAAGAAGTATTTGTCGCCCGGGTCAGGCTCCTAAGAAACGTTGTCTTAACTGCCTTAAGTGAAGCGATACGGAATGCTAAAAACTAAATGAGAGAGCAATCCTTTCGTTTGGGAAAGAACCCAAACCGGACAGGAATAGGTGGCAGAGCCGTGAGGGGTTCACAGGAGGTATTACAGGAAAAGGCCAGAATATCGCCTTTATCCAGGCGGTTTGGCAAGTTGAGGAAATACTCATAAGTAGAGAGTTTTGGGAAAAAAGAGGAACCTGATTAACTTTTTCCATCTCTCCATTTTACTGCTAACCGCATCAAGAGAGATATCCAATGACCCCGCTGTGATAGTGGGATTATATCAGGAAATTACTTCTTTTAAACAATAAGTGATTGAGTAGCCAAGTTAAGAAGCGGTCTCATCTGAGAGGGAACCACGAGTGGAAGATTACCTTGGATTCTATCAAGATAACGCCTTATTCAAGGAAATCTTAACATTGAAAAACCTCACGCCAAGGAAGCAGTGTGCGCGCTATAACTAATTGATTTATTAGCACTTATTGGTCGAAACAGAAGTAAATTAAAATTTTTCTTAAGATAATTTTTGAAATTGTCGATAGAAAGCATGTGAAGTAGCGCCGCTAATAAATGGGAGGAATTTTATGAGAGCGATCCAAAAGGTGTTGATGATTCTTTTCTGTGTGGCATTTTTGTTCCCAACAGCTGCGGTTCTTGCGGATAAAAGTCCGGAAGAGCTGTCAAAGGAATCCGAGGAGGCTTGCACCGCCAGTGAAAAAACCAAACCCACGGTGCAAATGATCACGGAGAAGGTCAATAAGGCCTGTGAGCTTTTAGCCAAAGAGGGCAAGGCGGCTTTCTCGAAATTTAAAGGGAAAGACAGTGAATTCATTTTTGCCGGCACCTATATCTGGATCCATGACATGAATGGGATAATGCTCATGCATCCCATCAAGTTTAAATTGGACGGGCAAAACGTCACCGGGTTGAAAGATACTGCCGGGAAGTTTCTCTTCGTGGAAATGAATAAGGTATGTAAGGAAAAAGGCGCGGGATGGGTGGATTACATGTGGCCCAAACCTGGAGAGAAAGATCCTTCCCGAAAGGTCTCCTACGTGAAACTGGTAAAAACCCCCGATGGCCAAGAATTAGTTGCCGGTTGCGGGGTTTACGATCTGCCGACCGCAGAGGTTGATAAACTTGTAGGCAAATAACTTAATCTTAGGGCGGCAAGGCGTTAGGTTGGCCAGCTGCCCTAAGTCAATGATTAAACCGGAGAAAGGTTGCTGCTTTCTCTTCATTGGGGGCGTTTTCGCCAAGGAAGGCGAAAACGTCCCATAACCTGATGCCGACAGCCTGTGCTGAGCGCTGATGTAAAATTCATGATAAGGGAAAAATACCATGAAGTTTAAATTGAAAGGAAAATTGTTTTGTTTGGTGGGGATGGCAATTTTTCTGGCGCTAGCGATCGTCGGCATAGGTCTCTTTTATTACACGCAAATTGAGAGCTCCAATGCCCTCAAAGAATTCGTCAATAAGATTGATCAAAAGGTGGCGGAAGCCCGGGTGACGGAAAAAATCTACCTCCAGTTTTTTGCCGCCGAGACAAAAAAACAATTTGACGGATTGGCCAAAGAGATTGATGCCGAATTGACTGGTCTTAAAGGCAAAACCAGTGAACAAGCCTGGCTGAACCAAATTAACGCCATCAACGACCAATTTCAACAATATCGAACTCTTTTTAATAATTACGTTACAACTCACACCGAACACGTCAATTTGAAAAAAGAAATGACCAAGCCGTTGCAGGCCGCAGATGCGCTTTTGAATAAAATAATCCAAACTCTTGATTCAAAACAGCAAATAATGCAGATGGATGGTAACGACATCGGCAAAGATGAATACCAGCTGTTTAATATTGCCAGGGAGTGTAAGATCATTTTCCTCCAGCTGCAAAGTCTCCAACAACAATATCAGGACAGTGGCAATGAAAAGTTTGTGCAGGAATTTCAAAAGGTTGCTTCTGGTCCGGCTAAAGGAAATATCACCGCGTTAATGGCAATTTCCACCGCTTTAAAAAATAATGAATTTATCAAAAGCGCCAAGGACGTTGAAGAATCATTAAATAAATTTTTGAAATTTTTAAAAGAATCCCAGATTCTTTTTGAAAAAGAGGCCAATCTCACCAGGGCCTTGAATGATGCCGGTAAAAAGGTTCTCGACACGAGCGAAACCTTACTGAACCAGGCGGAGGGATTTATCAAAACCAAAAGGGATTCCGCCTTTACCATAATTTTGATCATCCTGGCGGCAGGCTTGGGTACTGCTTTGGCCTTGGGGTTCTATTTGAGCGCCTCGATTACCGGACCGATCAATCGCATTATTCAAGCCCTGGATAACGGCGCCGGACAGGTGGCCGCTGCTTCCACTGAAGTGGCCTCGTCCAGTCAGTCCCTGGCTGCCGGCTCCTCACAACAAGCGGCTTCTTTGGAAGAAACCACGGCCTCCATGGAAGAACTGGCGTCGATGACCGGCCAAAACTCTGATAATGCCACACAGGCAAATTCCCTGACCCAGGATACTACCAATACTGTGGAGCAGGCCAATAAATCCATGACCGGTTTAACAACCGCGATGAAAGATATCTCAGCCGCCAGTGATGAGACCGCCAAGATTATCAAGAACATCGACGAGATTGCTTTCCAGACAAATTTGCTTGCTCTGAATGCGGCAGTGGAAGCCGCCAGGGCCGGTGAGGCCGGCGCTGGTTTTGCCGTGGTGGCCGACGAAGTTAGAAATCTGGCCATGCGGGCCGCGGAGGCCGCCCAGAATACTGCCAATCTCATCGAAACCACCGTTATAAAAGTCAAGGAAGGATCCATGCTGGTAGATAAAACCGCCGAAGCCTTTTCTAAGGTGTCCACCAGCACTAACAAGGTGAATGATTTGGTGAGAGAAATAGCCGCGGCTTCTCAGGAACAGGCCCAAGGGGTGACGCAGATCAACAAGGCATTATCTGAGATGGACCGGATCGTTCAACAAAATGCAGCCAATGCCGAAGAAAGCGCCAGCGCCGCGCAGGAGTTGAACGCTCAGTCTCAACAAATGAAGGGCGCGGTTGGGGATTTGGTGGAGCTAGTCGGCAGGAGCAAGGATAATGCTTTGGTAGGTCAATCGCTAATCGGCTGGCTCAGGAATACTCGGGAGCAATTTACCAAAGGAAAACTTCCTTCTCCCCAAGGAGCCAAGTTGCCTCAGCCTGCTCCAAACCTTGACCTGCTGCCGGTCCAGCATGTAAAAGGCAAAGGAGCTTCCCCTGAAAAGGTTATTACTCTTGGCGATGGCGATGAGGTTCTTAATTTCTAATAGATCACGACAAAAGAAGATACACATAAGGCAAGAGGCAGGGTAGGTTCCTTGAAGAAATAATGAGCGGATATGACCGGAGTTCTGGTTGATTTATTCCTTTGGGCCGGATTTTTAACCTCTTCCGCTTTGGGATAAAGCAGGCACTGGCAGACCTGGGGAAGCTACCGCTTTAGCCGAAAACCTGATTCAGGATTTCATGCAGATTAGCCAGGCGATAAGGCTTCTGAATAAACCCGGCCAACCCCTTGCCGGCAAATCTCTGGGTCACTTCTTGTTCGTTATAGCCGCTGGAGAGAATCACTCGCACGTCGGGGCGCAGGCGCCGCAACTCGCGCAACACCTCCTCGCCGCCCATCTCGGGCATGGTGAGGTCCAGGATGACGCAGTCGATCTTGTCTCCGCATTCCTGAAAAACCTTCAATCCCTCTGGGCCGTGGGCTGCGGTCAGGATTTGAAAGCCCAGTCGCTCGAGCATCTGGGTCCCCACATCCCTCACCTCCGGGTCATCATCGACAAGGAGGATGGTCCCGCCGCCGGGAAGAGGTTGGACGGTCTGGGCCTCTCTGGATCCCTGTTCTCCCGGAGCCCATTGCTTCGCGGGCAGCAGGACCTTGAAAGTAGTCCCGCGGCCCACCTCACTGTAGACCTTGATGGCCCCGTGGTGTCCCCGCACAATTCCGAGTACTGCAGCTAGGCCCAGCCCCCGCCCCGTGAACTTGGTGGTAAAGAAGGGATCGAAGATCCGCCGCCGGGTTTCCTCGTCCATGCCCACGCCCGTGTCCGTCACTTCCAGGTAGACGTACTTTCCCTCCGGGAGTTTGTCATCCAGATAACTCTCAGCCAGGTAGCCCCGGTCGCAGTCCATGACACCGGTGGACACGAAGATTAAGCCGCTCTTATCTCCCAGGGCCTCAGAGGCGTTGGTGATCAGGTTCATAATGACCTGGCGCATTTGCGTCGCGTCTATTTCCACTGCCGGGAGGTCAGCCGCGAAAGAATAACGTAGAGAAGCTTTCTTGGAAACCGAAACTTCCAGAATCTGCGCCATTTCCCGGACAATTTCAGAGAGGTCGTAGCGTTCCACCACAAACCGTCCTTTGCCGGAGTAAGCCAACATCTGGCGGCAAAGGTCAGCGGCTCGCATCGAGGCCCGGGTGATCTCTTCCACGTTGGGGCGGGCCGGAGACGCAGGGGAAAGGGCAAGCAGCGCCAAATCGGCATTTCCCAGGATGGCCATGAGGAGGTTGTTGAAGTCGTGGGCGATACCCCCTGCCAAGACCCCCAGGCTTTCCAGCTTCTGCACCTCCTGCATCTGTTCCTTAAGCTTAGCCTGCTCTTCCTCGGCCCGTTTGCGGGCAGTGATATCCCGGGCCACTTCGATAACGGCTTTAACCCCCCCCTCGTCGCCATAGAGGGGGACCGCATGTATTTCAAAAATTCTTTCTTCGGGCGTGACTGATTCTCCGGAGGTGGGTTTTCCGGAAACGAAGCAATCATACACGATGCATTTTTCACAGCGCGCTGACCGTCCATGCCGGGCTTGATAGCAGAATTCCCCGATAGTCTCCGACGGTCTCTTGTCCATAAAAGAAATGCCAGGCGTGTCATTTGTCCAAACGATCTTCATATCCGGGGAAATCAAGGACACCCCATCGGGAATGGCATCCAGGATCCCGCGGAATTCCTGATAAAGGGAACGATATTTTTTTTCGCTCTCCCGCAGCGCCTCTTCGCCCCGCTTGCGTTCGGTAAGGTCATGGAAGACCGCCAGGATTTGATTGCCCATCGGTGCTCCAAAGATTTCCATGATTCTCTTGGAGCCATCCTTGCAAGTTACCTCGACTTCTATGGCTTCGGTGGTGCTGCTTCCAAGCGTGGTTTTTTCCAGCCCCTCTTGCCATCGTGAGACTGCCCATTGCCGGTAGGTCGGATCAGGGTAGGCCAACTCATACCAGTCCACCAATCGAGGGACGTCCTCAAGAGAATACCCGAAGGTCTCCAAGAACTTGGGATTCAAATAACCAATCTTGCCGTCTATATTGGCTAGACCGATGGGCAGAGGGGAAGACTCCACCACCTGCCGGAATCTGGCTTCACTCTCCTGCAAGGCCCTCTCCGCCTCCTTACGGGCACCGATGTCATGCACGATGGAATACAAAAGGTCTTTGCCCTTAATGCGGATGGGGCCGCTGAACACCTCCACATCCCGGACCTCACCAACGGCCAGACGATGTTGGAATTGAAAATATTTCTGTTTTTCTGCTTTGGCCCGCTGCATGGCCTGAAAGACTTGATCCGGGGGAAGGGTGTTGAGGTCGGCGGTGGTTTTGGTCAGCAGCTCTTCTTGGGAGAAGCCATAGAAGTCACAGGCTGCGGGGTTAGCGTCCATGATGGCCCCGTTTTCGGGATCGATCAGAAACATAACCGCATGGTTGTTGTGAAACAGGCCGCGGTAGCGTTCCTCGCTCTCCCGGAGAGCCTCTTCCACCTGCTTGAGCTTCATGATATCCATCCCGGTTCCCAAAATATGAGGCAGATCGTCAATCATGAACTTCTTGGCGGTAAAGAGGAACGGGATTTTGCGGCCGTCTTTGGTAAGCATTCGGGCTTCCAAGGAAGCTTCGCCTTTTTCCAAGACTTCTGCCAGCGCGCGTTGGCCCGCCGACCGATCCTCTTCGGCGATGGCTTCCAGGGCATTTATGTTTAACAGTTCTTCCCAGGAGTATCCGGAAATCTCCAATCCGGACCTGTTGGTTCGTAATTGTTTCCCCTGGGAATCAAGGAGAAAGAAAGTGCCAGGGAGACTGTCCAGGATCGCCTCAGTGAACCTTTTTTCCTTCTGTAATGCTTCTTCCACTTGTTTGCGGGCAGTGATGTCCCGGAGAAAGGCCCACATGCCAGAGGGCGCGCCGGTCTTATCTTTGATCAAATAAGTCCGCAGTTCAATGGGGAAGACCGTGCCGTCTTTGCGGATATACTCCTTCTCATAGGTATCTGAATAACCCCTGGCGAGAACCTGTTGTTCAACAATATCGGCCTCAAACTGATGCCACTTCGGGGGAGTGACGTCTTGGTAGCGCAGACCTAAAATCTCCTCAGCAGTGTAACCGAGCATCTCCAGATAGGCCTGATTGGTCTCCACGATGTTGCCGTCCATATCCACCCTTGCGAAACCCTCCAGGAGGCTTTCATAAAAATTGCGATATTTCTGCTCCGACAACTCCAAGGCTTCTAACGCCCGCTTAGCCGCAGTCACATCCACGGCAATGCCCCCCAGTAGAGCGAGAGAGCCCTCAGACATGATTGGGAATTTATATGTGTCGAAGAAGTGTTCCACTCCTTGGGCGTCGGTGATTTTCTCTTGAATCACCACCGGACCCGTGGTCAAAGCCCGCTGGTCATCGGCGATCATTTGTTCGGCCATCTCCCGGGGCAATAGTTCTTCGGTGGTTTTGCCCAGGCAATCCTCCCAGCCAAAGACTTCCCGGAGGTACCGGTTGGCAAATTCCAGACGTCCCGCCTGGTCCTTGATGAAAACCGCAGCCGGCAGGTGGTCCATAAAGGTGGAAAAACGATGATCGCTTTCAGCCAATTCCTTCTCTGCTTCCCGGCGCGTGGCAATGTCCCGGGCCGATGCCAAAATGTGAGGGCGGCCCTCATACTCGAAGGGACTTAGGTGCACTTCTACAGGGAAGGCGGCGCCGTCACGGCGCTGATGGAACCCTTGGACAACGAGCTTTTCGCCTTGCATTACCCTGGCCCACAGGCCACCCAGGGCTTCCGGGTCTCCATCCTTGACTATGGCGGAAAACGGGAGTCGCAGGAGTTCTTCCCGGGTATATCCCAGGCTGTCGCATGCAGACTGATTCACCTCCACGAACCGGCCTGCCAAATCGTGAAGAAACAAGGCGTCGGCCGTACCATTGAATAGACGCCGAAACTTGTCTTCGCTTTGACTTAGCGACTTTTCTTGGTCCTTGTCGCCGTTATTCATTTCGCCCTCCTTAGCTACCTTCCCCAGCTTTCTCCTAAGAGGTTCCGTGAAGATACTCAAGAAGCCCATCCTGGGTTTAGCAACCTTGCGCTACGCCCAAACTGCCCCTTAAGCCGCATTTTACCCGGCACCAGTATTGGTTTATGAGATGGAATCCTCCGGGATCTCACCTCAATGACCGGGGTGGCGGACTTTTGCCTGAGGCACCTATTACCAATATTTTATGTGATTTTCTGTGAAAAAAAAAGATGCTTATTGCAAAAGTCATATTCCTTTCACGGTGCGATGAGAGTGGTAAAATGAGCGTGGAAGTGTCCAACGCCGGGGTAGATCATCGGCAAGGAACAGGAAACAGGGGGTGGCAATTTCCTGGTTTCTATGAAACAAAAGGGACATTATTAACTAGAGGCAGAAATCTAAGAAATCATGTTCTGCCGTGATCTTTCGGGACTTCGGACCTGACTTCCCAAAGGCAGAATTAGCGCGGCTTTCTTAGAAGAGCCGCATTCTGCCTTATTACCCAGGGATTAGCGATGGTTAATGGGAGGAATTTCTTTCGTTTTCGGGAATGGAATTCTCGAGCCCACCCTGGGGGATAATTTCTTCCGGGATCAAGGTGCGGTCGATATCGAGGAGGATTCTTACCCCCCGGTCGGTCTTGGCCAAGCCGAAAATATAGTCCGCGTGCAGATGTTCCTGGACCGCGTCGTCGATCTCATGGCCCTGTACAAAGGAAATATCCAACACCGAATCGGCGATAATTCCGGCCAGACGACCATTCCCTCCGGGCATCTCCGTAACTATAATGCAGCGATTATTATCACCATCTTGGTTGCCCAACCCGAGTTTGAGCCCCAGATCAACCACGGGAATCACCTTGCCCCGTAAATTGATCACCCCTTTGACATAATCCAGGGAGTCAGGGATGGCGGTGATGTCCACCATCTGAATGATCTCTTTGATCTTGTCCACTCGGAGGCCGAACTCTTCCTTGTCCAACAGGAAATTCAAATACTTGCCTTCCAGTCTCTTGTGCCGTTGTTCTTCTAGTTCCATTTTTTTCTGATAAGTTGTGTCTAACAAGATTCCCGAAATAGTTTTAATTTTCCCGTTTTCATCACAAATAATCTGGCTTAATTCCAAAATCCATTTGATGCCGCTATCCTTGGTAATTATGCGGTACTCCCGCTCGTAGGTTTTATCTCCCTTCAGCCCGGCTTTAAAGGCTTCTTTCGCGGAGGTCAAATCCTCGGGGTGGATGATTCCCGTCCAGGTGACTTTTCCTTCGTTGAATTCTTCCATGGAATAGCCGGTAAGGTCTTGGATGAGATCGCTGAAAAACTTGATGGAGCCGTCAGCGTATCCCTCGTAGCGGACATTAAAAATTTTGATGCGGGAGAGGTCCATTTAATAAGCTCTCATTCTGTTCCCAACCTGCATAGACGGGGAATTGTGCAGAAAGAACCCGTTGTTTTTACTAAGTTAGTCTGCTTCTGAATTTTTTATCGGCATTTCCCAGGATTTAATTAAGGCCCTGGGGGTGAGAAAAGAAAGATTTACCTTTGGAAAGCAGGATATTCCTTGCTTTCTTGAGCAAAGCAGGAAAATTTTTTAGGGAAAAATAAAAATGAGGATAAAAATTACCAGAGAGAAAAATCCTGGCCGTGCACCCGTCTTCGAACCCGCTTCAACCGGGGGGACCGCCCGGGGGTTTAAGGATTAGTAGCCGCCGCGACACAGACCGCCTGGTTTACCGCTGCTTCCTTCCGGACCTGACGGGGTTCACCAGCGTCTGTTGCGTGGGGTCCAATCCGCCGCCCGGGACAGCCACTCCCGGATGCGCTGCAATCCTCGGAAGGGACTTCAACCCCGCGTAAGCGGCTCTCGGGTTACAGGGCACCGCTAGCTCCCCGTCTAGCACGGCCAGGCAAAAAGCTTTAGCGATCGACGCGTTCCCGCATCTCTTTGCCGACTTTGAAGAAGGGCAATTTCTTGCCCTCCACTTCGATGAGGTCCCCGGTTTTAGGATTGCGGCCTTTGTAGCCGTTATAGAATTTTACTTTGAAGCTGCCGAAGCCGCGAATTTCGATACGTTCTTTCTGCACCAGGGCCTCGGCCATGTTCTCGAACATGGCGTTGACCACCATTTCGGCCTTTTTCAAGGTGAGATTCTCAGCCTTGGCCAGGGCCTCGATAAGCTGTGATTTATTCATCCGGGAACGCTCCTTGGGGGGTGGGCGGCTGTTACCGCGATGTTTCTGCCCGGGCCTCAACCGCCGATGGGCTAATTAACCCAAATAATAAACAAATTCGGTTTGAAGGTAAAGAAAAAAATCTCTCTCGAGAAAATGGAGCTCCAAAAATAAATATCCTGCCAACTTCCTCTTGACTAAATTTTATATATGGTTATTGATTTAGCAAGGCCGTTGCGAAAATTAGCCGTGGGACTGGATTAGTGTATGGTGTTGAATTTTCATAAGGTCTATTGCCAATGAGCCCGGCCAAGAAAAAGAAATTTTTCCTTTACCTGATAATTCTACTAATCATCATCCTGGTCGGAGGCGGGTTTCTGGCCTTTGGCCCTCCCGGCATCTACGCCAAATCGGAAACTCCGGAATTCTGCGGTTCCTGCCACGTGCTGGAGACGGAATACGAAGCCTGGTTCCACTCCGGTGCGCACCGACGGGTCAAATGCGTGGACTGCCACCTGCCCAACGACACCTTTAGCCGCCACCTCTGGTGGAAGACCATTGACGGCCTCAAGGATTGGCTTGCTTTCCATATGGGGCGAGTGTCCGAACCCATACGTATCTCCAAGCGCGGTGCGACTTTTGTCGATGATAATTGCCGCCGTTGCCATGCAGAATTTATTTCCCGCATCAAGGAAGACCGGAAGTGCTGGGACTGCCACCGGAAAATGACCCATAAACATACCGGGGCCATTTTAACCCGCTATGAGGAGTAGCTTAATTCTGATAAGCGCCGCCGGCGGAGCTTTGAGGAGCGTCCGTTTCACCAGCTAATTCAAACCTTCAGGGATGGGAGATTTTTATGAAACCGAGAGCGTTGATATTTATGATCCTGGCCGTAATGGTGACGGGCATGCTCTTATTCCTTTACGCCTGCTCTCCGCCAAAGCCGGAGCCTGTAAGGCCGGTGAGCATCCCTGACGGCGAATACGACCCTAAGGTTTGGGGCCAGGCCTACCCCCTGGAATACGATCTCTGGAAGAAAACCGAGGCTCCCAAGCCCGCGGGCAAGAGCAAGTATAAGAAGGGGTGGGACACCGACCTGGTGGTTTACGACAAGTTGAGCGAATTCCCCTTCATGGCCCTGCTCTTCAACGGCTGGGGCTTCGGCATCGAATACAACGAGTCCCGGGGCCACCACTACATGGTGATCGACCAACTGGAGATCGATCCCTCCCGTCTCAAGGCTGGGGGTGTCTGCCTGAGCTGCAAGTCTTTCTATGCCCCCAAACTGGAAAAAGAGATGGGCCTGGATTACTTCAAACTTCCATATCTTGACGTCCACGCCAAGATCCCCAAGGAATTCCAGAAATATGGAGTTTCCTGCATAGATTGCCACGACAACAAGACCATGGCTCTGAAGATCACCCACCCGGTGGCCCAGCGGTCATTCTCTCTTATGGGCGTTGATTGGGAAAAGGCGAGCAGGCAACAGATGCGGAGCCTGGTGTGCGCCCAGTGCCACGTCACCTATATCATCAACAAGGATGAAAAAATGAACTCCGTGGGCCTCTTCTTCCCCTACCAGGGGAGCAAGGAAGGGGACATCTCCATAGAGAACATCATCAAGGTACTGAAAAGTGATCCCTTGTACCTGGAATGGAAGCAGAATGTCACCGGCTTCAAGCTGGGCTTCATCCGTCATCCGGAATACGAGTTCTTCAGCCGGGGCGGCACCCACTGGCAGGCAGGGGCCTCTTGCGCCGACTGCCACATGCCTTATGTGCGGGTGGGGGCCAACAAAGTGTCCGACCACGACGTGACCAGTCCCCTGAAAACCGATATGCGGGCTTGCCAGCAGTGCCATGCGGAGACGCCTCAATGGCTTAAGGACCGGGTCTTTGGCATCCAGGACCGCACCGTGTCCCTGCTGAACCGGGCCGGCTATGCCACCGCCACCACGGCCAAACTCTTTGAAATGGCCCACAAGGCCCAGGCCGAAGGAAAAAATATCGATAAGGGCCTGTATGATAAAGCCAAAGACCTCTATATCGAAGCTTTTTACCGGGTCAATTACATGGGTGCGGAGAACTCCGTGGGTTTCCATAATCCCGTGGAAGGCATGCGCATCCTGGGAGATGCCGTGGCCATGGCCGGCAAAGCGGAAGCTCTGCTGCGAGAGGCCCTGGTCAAGGCCGGGGTGGAAGTGCCGGCCAACGTCAATCTGGAACTGGCCAAGTACCTGAACAAGCGGGGCGTGAAGCCGCTGAATTTCAAGCCGGAGTTGGAATTCAAAGACCCTTACGGCATCCAGGAGATGCTGACGCCTGCGGCTTCTCTGGGAAAATAGGAATCTGACATGAGAGGTTTCTTAGCCATCATGGCCCTGGCTGGTTTCTGCCTGGCCGGGGCCGTCCTGGCCCCGGCCCAGGAAACCGACGAGTCTCTCAAACCAGGCCGCCAGGTCTTTGTGGAGCACTGCGCCCAGTGCCACCGCACCAACGGGGAAGGGCTGCCGGAAAAGTTTCCCGCATTGAATAAAAACCCCTTCGTGGTGGGGGACCCCAACCCGGTAATCTCCACCGTGCTCAACGGCAGGAAGGGGCAAATGGGGCAGATGCCCTACTGGAAGGACAAACTGAACGACGAGAAGATCGCGGCCGCGATCACTTATATCCGCAATGCCTGGACCAATAAGGCCCCGGGTGTCTCCCCGGAGATGGTGAAGGCCCTCCGGGGGAAGTGAGCGGTGAGCAGTAAGCAGTGAGCAGCAAAAAATGGCCTGAAAGGCCATTTTTTGTTGTTCACTGTTTCCCCATAGCATGCTTATCCACACCTCTCTCTTCCAGCTTTGCGGCCATTGTAATTTCAATTTGTCTGAATTATATTAATTTACTCAAGTATGGAAATGGACGCCTGTTGTGGCAACAACTCTAGGTAGAACACCAAAGGAGAGTGCCCATGTGGGAATATACGGACAAGGTGAAGGAACATTTCTTGAATCCCCGGAACGTCGGGGAACTGGAAAATCCCGACGGTGCAGCCACGGTGGGCTCCCTGGCCTGCGGGGACGCGCTGAAGTTGACCTTCAAGCTGGATGAAAACGGACGCATCGTCGACGCCCGGTTCAAAACGTTCGGCTGCGCCAGCGCCATTGCTTCGGCCTCCGCGCTCACGGAGATGATCAAAGGCATGACCGTGGACGAGGCCGCCAAGATCACCAACCAGGATATCGCCAACTTCTTGGGGGGCTTGCCCGAAGAAAAGATGCACTGCTCGGTGATGGGGCGGGAGGCCCTGGAGGCCGCCATCGCCCATTACCGGGGCGAACCCGCACCCACCGAGGAAGGCAAGATCGTCTGCGAGTGCTTCGGAGTCACGGAAGAGGAGATCGAACGGGTGGTCCGGGAAAACAACCTGCGGACCATCGAAGAAGTGACCAACTACACCAAGGCCGGGGGCGGCTGCGGCGGCTGCCATGAAGCCATCCAGGAGATCATTGACCGGGTGTGCTCCGGGGGTAAGGAAATCGCCCGGCCCAAGCTTTCTAATATCCAGAAAATCAAGATGATCGAAGAAACCATCGATCGGGAAATCCGGCCCGCGTTGCAGATGGACGGGGGCGACCTGGAGCTCATCGACGTGGTGGGCAATCGGGTGCTGGTGGCTACCCGTGGGGCCTGCGCGTCCTGTGCCGCGTCCCACCTGACCATGAAACAGGTGGTGGAGGCTAAGCTCCGGGAGCTGGTCTGGCCCGAACTGGAAGTGGAGGAGGTGTCCCAGTGAAGCCCATCTATCTGGACAACAACGCCACCACCCAGGTGGCCCCGGAAGTCCTGGAGGAGATGCTCCCCTATCTTCAGGATTATTACGGCAATCCCTCCAGTATGCATACCTTCGGCGGACAGGTGGGCCGCAAAGTCCGCCAGGGCCGGGAACAGGTGGCCAGAATCCTGGGCGCTTCTCCGGAAGAGATCATCTTCACCAGTTGCGGCACGGAGAGCGACAATACCGCGGTTCGCTCGGCGCTGGCCACCAATCCCGGCAAACGCCATATCGTCACCACCCGGGTGGAGCACCCCGCGATTCACTCCCTGGTGGCCCGCCTGGCCCAGGAAGGCTACCGGGTCACCGAAATCCCGGTGGACGCCGAGGGCCGCCTGAATATGGCGCAGTATGCCAAAAGCCTCACTCCGGACACGGCCATCGTCAGCGCCATGTGGGCCAACAACGAAACCGGGGTGCTTTTTCCGGTGGAGGAGATGGCCACCCTGGCCCATAACCGGGGCATCCTCTTCCATACCGACGCGGTGCAAGCCGTGGGCAAGATCCCCATTGACGTGCGCCACAATTGCATCGACATGCTTTCCATTTCCGGCCATAAACTGCACGCGCCCAAAGGCGTGGGCGCTCTTTACGTGCGCAAGGGCACCCGCTTTTCCCCCTTCCTCATCGGCGGCCACCAGGAAAAGGGACGCCGGGGGGGCACGGAGAACGTCCCCAGCATCATCGCTCTGGGGTTGGCCTGCGACCTGGCGGCTCAAAAGATGACCATGGAGAACACCGTGGTCAAGAATCTGCGGGACAAACTGGAAAATGCTCTTTTGGAGAAGGTGCCCCGCTGCCGGGTGAACGGCGATCGGGTCCAGCGCCTCCCCAACACCAGCAACATCAGCTTTGAATTTGTGGAGGGGGAGGCCATCTTGCTCCGGCTGGACACACACGCTATTTGCGCCTCATCTGGGTCCGCGTGCACCTCCGGGTCGCTCCAGCCTTCCCACGTGCTCCGGGCCATGGGCGTGCCCTTCACCATGGCCCACGGCTCCATCCGTTTCAGCCTCAGCATTTATAACACCGAAAAGGAAATCGACTTCGTCATCGACACCTTGCCGGGCATTATTGAGAACCTCCGGGCCCTGTCCCCCTATTGGGAAGTGGGGGACGCGATCTGCGCCCGGGTAATGGAGTGAAAAGATCATGGGCCAAGAATCCGACCCGGCACGCTGCAAAATCGAAGTGAAGGCCACCCGGGAGCACCGGGAGGAAATCCCGGAAATAGTCAATCAATTGGTGCTCTCCTGCCAACGGGAGGATTGCTTCGATCACGTGGGCCCGGAGCCCATTCCCTCCCGGGAAGCCATCATCGACATCCTCCACCGGGCCCGCCGCCTGCTCTTTCCCGGCTACTTCATCCGCCACCGGGTGGATGAGGTCAACCTGGGCTATTACTTCGGCCAGGAGATGGTGGCCTTCTTTGAAGTCCTCTCCGAGCAGATCGGCCTCTCCATCCGCCACGAATGCCTGCGCCATAATTGGGACTGCACTTTATGCGAGGAACGGGGCCGGGAAGAGGCCATCCGCTTTATGCGCCAACTACCCCGGATTCGGGCCATCCTGGGCACGGACGTGCGGGCCGCGTATGAAGGGGACCCCGCGGCCAAGAGCTTTGATGAAATCATTTTCAGCTATCCGGGGCTCTGGGCCATCACCGTCTATCGGGTGGCCCACCAGCTTTTTGAACAGGAAATCCCCCTCATACCCCGGATCATGACCGAATACGCGCATCACCAGACGGGGATCGACATCCATCCGGGCGCGCACATCGGCGAGAGCTTCTTCATCGACCACGGCACCGGGGTGGTGATCGGGGAGACCACGGAAATCGGCAAGCGGGTGCGCCTCTATCAGGGGGTGACCCTTGGCGCCCTGTCTTTGCCCAAGGACGTGGTGGAGTCGCTGCGCGCCCAGAAGCGCCACCCCACGGTGGAGGACGATGTGATCATCTACGCCCAGGCCACCATCCTGGGGGGTGAGACGGTCATCGGCGCCCGGGCCACCATCGGCGGCAATGTCTGGCTCACGGAATCGGTGCCCCCGGACACCAAGGTTTTTTTAAAGAAGCCGGAGTTGGTTTATAAGGGGGCTTCAGTTTAACGGAAAATATTGGATTATAGGGATGGGGGGAAAAGGGGAAAGGGGAAAAAGGGGAAAAGGAAAGGCGAAGAAATAATGAAAGGATGAGAAACCGAAGACTTTTTTCCTTTTCCCCTTTTAACCTTTTCCCCCTCCCAAGAGAGGTCCGCACATGAAAACCACCTTTGACAGCATTATTGATGTTGTGGGTTTCTCTTCCACCCCCCTGGTGCGGCTCAATACCGTGGGTAAGGGGCTGCCGGGCATAATTCTGGGGAAGATGGAGTCCATGAACCCCTTGGGGAGCGTCAAAGACCGCATCGGCGCGGCCATGATCCAGGCCGGGGAGGCCCAGGGTGTGATCAAGCCGGACACTTTGATCGTCGAGCCCACCAGCGGCAACACCGGCATTGCCCTGGCCTTTGTCTGCGCCGCGAAAAAATACCGTTTGCTCCTCACCATGCCGGAAACCATGAGCATAGAGAGAAGAAAGCTCCTGAAACACCTGGGCGCGGAACTGGTCCTCACCCCCGGACCGCAAGGGATGACCGGCGCGGTGAACCGGGCCAAAGAAATCCTGGCGGCAACCCCTGGCGCGTTCATGCCCAACCAGTTCGCCAACCCCGCCAACCCCGAAATCCACCGGCGCACCACCGCGGAGGAAATCTGGCGGGACACCAAAGGCGCGGTGGATATCCTCATCTCCGGGGTGGGCACCGGCGGCACCATCACCGGCACCGCGGAGGTGATCAAGGCCCGGAAGCCCACATTTAAGGCGGTGGCCGTGGAGCCCGCGGCTTCACCGGTGCTCTCTGGGGGCGCTCCCGGCCCCCACAAGATTCAGGGCATCGGCGCGGGGTTCGTGCCGGAGATCTTGAATACTGTGATCATTGACGAAGTTGTCACGGTTTCTAACGACGAGGCCTTTGAGACCGCCCGGCGGGTGGCCAAAGAGGAAGGCATCCTCTGCGGCATCTCCTCCGGCGCCGCGGTCTTCGCCGCGCTCAAGGTCGCGGCCCGCCCGGAGAATAAGGGGAAACTAATCGTCACCGTTCTCCCCAGCACCGGGGAGAGGTATTTGAGTACGGACTTGTTTCAGGACTAGCTGATCGTTAGAAAAAGTTTGTATAAAAGGTGGGGTGGGGGCGAACACCAGGTTCGCCCCTACGTCGTTATTGCCTTTTTGAGTGCATCTCAGTATTAAACATCCCTCAATAGAGCAGATACTTGGAGCGCACGCGGCGGAAGGATTCCAGTGAAGTCTGCCATTTCTGTTTGATGTTCCGGGGATCATCGCCATTTTTGAGGGCCCGGAGAATATCCCGGGAGCCGATCATCCCCAGGGTCCGGTCGATCTGGAACTCTCGGGGATAAAAGCGGTGCAGGGCAGCCAGCAACTCTATTCCCAAGGCCGGGCTATCCAGCGCGGCCCGGTCCGTCAGGCGCAGGCGCACGCCTTCGCACCTCTTCCCCTGGAAGCGGTTGTTGGCGGGCACAAAAATCACCGGTTCGAAGCTGACCCCGGCGATGTGGCGCTGGCGCAGATAACCGGCCAATTTCGAGCCGGAGATATAGGGAGCGCCGATTACTTCAAAGGGCATAGCCGTGCCCCGGCCCACGCTGATGTTGGCGGATTCCACCAGGCCCACGCCGGGATAAAGGATGGCCTGGGTGATCGACCTAAGATTAGGGGAGGGATTGACCCAGGGCAGACCTGTTTGATCGAACCAGGCCTCCCGGCGATACCCTTCCATCTTCACCACCTGCAGCTTGGCCCGGATGGGTTTCTCTTTGTTAAAGAGGAGGGCCATCTCCCCCGGGGTCATGCCGTAACGCACCGGCATAGGGCAATAGGCGATGAAGGAACATAAATCCGGGTCCAGGCCCGGGCCTTGAACTTGGGCGCAGGTTATGGGATTAGGCCGGTCCAGCACGTAGAATTCCAGCCCATGCGCGGCCGCGGCCTCCATGGCGTAAGCCATGGTACTGATATAAGTATAGAAGCGGACGCCCACGTCCTGGATATCGTAAACCAGGGCGTCCAGGCCTTTGAGCATCGCCGGGGTGGGCTTTTTGACGGTCCCGTATAGGCTATAGATGGGGAGGCCGGTGGCCGCGTCTTTGCCGGAGGCCACTTTCTCGTCCAGCTTACCGGACAAGCCGTGCTCCGGGCTGAAAATGGCCTTGACCTTCACTCCTGGAGCCTGGAGGAGCAACTTAAGCGTCGAGCGGCCTTTGGCATCAACCCCCGTATGATTGGTGATCACCCCGATATTCTTGCCTTTAAGGGGAGCAAACCCGGACGCGGCCAGGACCTCGATCCCCGGGCGCACCCGGGCCGGCGGGTCGGCCGCGCCCCAGCCCTCCATGGCCACCTCAAAAGCTGGGGGAATCGCGGCCAGGGGCTTGCCCATGGGAATGGCCGCGGCCACCGCGGCCGCGGTCTGGGCCCGGAGATTTTTGATCTGCCCCTTGGCGTTCGGGTGTAGGCGGTTGGTGAGGATAATCAGGAAAGTCTTGGATTTGGGCTCGATCCAGATGGAGGTGCCGGTGTAGCCGGTGTGCCCATAAGAGCCTTTGGGAAACGCGGCATTAAAAATCTTGCTGTACGGGGAACGGATGTCCCAGCCCAGGCCCCGGCGGGTGCCGTTCCCGGGAAGGCTGTGGGGCTTGGTCATGGCGGCGATGGCCTTGGCGCTGAGAATCCGCCGCCCATCCGGGCTCACGCCGCCGTCCACGAGCATCTGGGAGAAAATGGCCAGATCGGTGGCCGTGGAGAAGACCCCGGCATGGCCGGCCACCCCGCCCATGCGATAGGCGGTGGGGTCAGACACCTGGCCGCAGCGGAGCACGCCGCCTTGATAATCGCAGGGCGCAACACGATTCTGCTTGGCCGCGGGCGGCCTGAAGGAGGTGTCCTTCATCCCCAGGGGCCGAAAGATCTCTTGGGCGCAGTAAACGTCCAGGGATTTGCCCGAGACCCGGTGGACCAGCTCTCCCAGCGCGACAAAATTGGCGTCGCTATAACGGAACGCGGTTCCCGGCGGATTAACCGGCTTGTCCGCGGCCACGGCCGCCACGGCTCCCTGGTAGCCCTGCCAGCGGGCCCGGGAATTCACGTCCGCGCGCAATCCCGAAGTATGGATCAGGAGTTGGCGGATGGTGATGTGTCCCTTGCCGTTGGCCGCGAATTCCGGCCAATAACGGGCTACAGGGTCGTCGAGACGCAAACGGCCTTTATCAAAAAGCTGCATGACGGCGGTGGTGGTCGCCACCACCTTGGTGAGCGAAGCGATGTCGAAGACCGTGTCCACCTTCATGGGCTTCACCTGGGGGTCCAGGGAGCGGTGGCCGAAGGCCTGGCGGTAGATGATGCGGTCCTGGTGGCCCACCAGGACCACCACCCCGGGAGTAGACCGGGCCGCGATTTCCGCCTTGGCCACCTGGGCGACGCGTGTAAAGCGCGGATCGTCAATGGGTTCGGCAGAGGGTGACGGGGGAGCTTCCGGCTCCACCACCGGCGGCGGGGGCGGCGGCAGGCTGACCACCGGCGGCGGCACTGGCGCGCAGCCCCAAAGGCTGTGAAGAGCTAACCCAATGATTAAAAAAAGAAAAACTGCGAAAGAAACACGAGCAGAATTCTGGCGCATGGGGAGATTTTAGCACAAATCATGAGCCTGTTTATCAATTAAAAATGAAGGAGGGAGAATAATAAAGGCGGGCCAAGAGGCCCGCCCCAACTGGGTCTATCCATAGCTCGACATTGAAATTTTCCCCCTGTCTATTGCCCCCTGGGCCTTCCCCCGCTCAGGTCCTGGTATTCATCATAGCAGGACCAGAATTGGGAGGAGTCCGGGGCCGTCACCCGTTCGCAGAGTTTCCGGCCTTGGGAGATGGAGAGGTATCTTTGATACGCGGCCTCGTCCCCCACATATAATTTTTGCGCGGCCACATCCGTATAAACGTGGTAAGTGGTGCCGTCTCTCTGGTAAGTAACAATCTTTTCCCTGGGGATGGATTCCAGCAAGGCCTGCCATTTGGGAGTGGTATCATTCACGTTCCACTTCTGGAAACCGGCCTTTTCCAGGAAATATTCGGTCATTACCAGGTTCTGAGTAGCCTGCCCCCCGGCGCAAGCGCTGAGAAGAAGGGTGGGAAAGAGAAAAAGGAGTGCGGCGATGCATCTGTTCTTAAAGGAAACCGTCATCTGGTCCTCCGCGGCAGAAAATTATCAGTTTTCGTTTTTCAGTTTTCGGTTAAAAGGAAGAGATTGTCAACTTAAACAATTTTGCTGGTGGGTGTCCACGACTGCGCCCCAGAGGTCTCAGCCGCCCGGAGGAGTGTAGTTCGTCTTTTCCCAGCCGCCTCCCAGGGCTTTATATAGGGCCACAAGATTGGTAGCCAGGGTGCGGGTGCTTTGGGTCAGGGCGTCTTCGTTGGTGTAGAGGGAACGCTGGGCGGTGAGGACATTGAGAAAATCCGTCTTCCCCGCGACATAGAGCTTCATGGCCAGGTCCACGGCTTTACGGTTGTTGATGACCGCCTCCGCTAGAGAACGGTAACGTTCCTGCTCCTTGGCGTAGGCTACCAGGGCCGTCTCCACGTCCTTGAGCGCGATGAGCACCGTCTTTTCATAAGCCGCCAGAGTTTCTTCCTGGAGGGCGTCCTGCAATTTAATATTCCAATAGATGCGGCCTCCCGCGAAAACCGGCCAGGTGACGGAGGGACTGAAAGACCAAAACTTGCTGGAGCTAACATTGCCCACCCTGGTCAGGTCATTGGCGGAAATGCCCAGGCTGCCGGTCAGGTTAAACCTGGGGAAGAGATCCGCGGTGGCCACGCCGATGCGGGCGGTGGCGGCATGAATCCGGGCTTCGGCCCGGCGGATGTCCGGCCGGCGCCGCACCAGGTCCGAAGGCAGGCCCACGGGGATTTCCGGGGGAGTAGTGGGAATGGGCGCGGTTATGGCCAGGTCTTTTTCTAGAACCGCAGGTTGTTTTCCCAACAATACCCCCAAATTGTAGATGGCCGACCGGGCCTGGGACTCCAGGAAAGGAATCTGGGCCTCGGTGGTGGACACCTGGGCATCGGCGTTGGCCACGTCCAAACGGCTGATAAAGCCCGCGGCAAAACGCTTGTGAGTGATCTGCGCGGTCTTTTTCTGGGCCTCCAGGTTTTTCCGGGCAATGGCTATCTGTTGCTGAAATCCTCGGAGATTAAAGTAGTTGGTGCCTACGTCGCCCGCCAGAATGATGAGCACGTCCCGGCGGTCCTCCACCGCGGCCCGGAGGTCGGCAGTGGCGGCCTCGATGCTCCGCCGGGTGCCTCCGAAAACATCTATTTCCCAAGATGCGTCCAGCCCCACTTGAAATAATTTTTGGACCCCCCCCACGGTGGCGATGGCCCCCCCACCCGCGGCTTCACTGGAGCCTTGACTCTTTTGGTAAAGGGCCGTGGCGTCCACCTGGGGCAGCAGCGGCGCACCCGCCACCCCCCGGGAGGCCCGGGCCTGGCGGATGCGGGCCTCGGCCTGGCGCAGGTCCAGGTTGGACCGTAGGGCCATTTCCACCAAGGAGCTGAGGGTGGGATCGTTAAACGCGTTCCACCATTCCACCAGGGTCACCGGCTCAGGCGCGGTCTTGCTGGGATGGGCCGGGGTGACCACGCTTTGTCCGTCCCATTGCTCCGGCGCCTTGGTCTCCGGGGGCTTGTAATCCGGGCCTACCGCACAGCCAACGCCCATGGCCAATAAGACAGCAATTAGTGCCAGGCAAAAGAAAAGTTTTTGAGCACAGGCTGGAAAGCCTGTGCCACGGGGCTTATTAGCTTTCTTATTATATTCTTGAAATGTCTGACGCATTAGCTTGGCCTATTTATAATGCTATATATCAAGAGTCGGTGGCACAGGCTTTCTAGCCTGTGCACCTTCCCCTTTGTAATGGTTATTCTTCAGGTTCACCTGGTTCCCAGAGAAGGGCATAATCTTCCAGTTCCTGACATAGTTCAGCTTTGGCTGGATTATCCCGGATATAATTCAATTTTTCTAAATACTCATCATAATCCCTGACAATGTGATCATAACTTTCATCCAGCCACAAAATCCCTTTTGTGCCCCTGGATTTGTTGATTTCCCGAGCGCTGAATCCTTTGATGCCTTGCATAATTTTACTAAGAGAAAAATCTGTGCCGGATTCAGAAACAAAAGGTTTAAGCAAAATATGGACATGGTCCGGCATGACAACAGCGCAAGTAATCCAATACCTGATTTGGTGAAAATGTTTTATTGCATTTAAGACAATATTTCTTTCATCTTCAGAGAGAATGCCTGATTTTAGTCGAAAAGTTATAAAGTATGTGCTTCCTGGAAATTGCCAGTAAGGCAGGTTGCGCTGGGTTATTAACAGCTCTTCTTCCTCGGCACAGGCTGGAAAGCCTATGCCACCGGGGAGTTCTTCCTTTTTATTCATCTGTCTTTTCCCAGCCTAATGTTATCGAGTTTCTACTCATACCTTAAGGCATTGATGGGGTCCAGCCTGGAGGCCTTCCAGGCGGGGTAGTAGCCGAAGATGACGCCCACGGTGACGGACACGGCAAAGGCCGCGATGATGGCGTCCAGGGACAGTTCCGTGGGCCAGCGGAGGAACGCGGTTATCAATACGGAGATGCCCCGGCCCACCAGAATGCCGGCAATGCCGCCGCAGAAGCAGAGCAAAACAGATTCCGCCAAAAACTGCTGGAGAATGTCACGGCTCCAGGCCCCGACGGCCATGCGCAGCCCGATCTCCCGAGTCCGTTCGGTGACCGACACCAGCATGATGTTCATGATGCCCACGCCTCCCACCACCAGGGAGATCAGGGCCACCACCAGCAGCAGCTTGGTCATCATGGTGGCGGTGGAGGCCAGGGCCTTGGTCATCTCGGTCATGTCCCGGATATTAAAGTCCTCCGGCGCGCCGGGCTTGATGCGGTGCCGCTCCCGGAGAAGCTGGGTGATCTGCTCGATGGCCGCGGGAATCTCCCGGGTGGAACGGGCTGCGGCCACGATCTGGTCTACATTGGTGAATCTGACCGGCAAAGGGGTGTCTGCGGCTTGGGTAGCGGATTGTTCCGGATAAAGATTCACCTTGGTATTGGGATAAATCTGGCTTAAGGTATTGACCTTTTGGGAAGTATCGGAGCTGGAAGTGGTGGCCTGGGCGCTCTGGTTGGCGCTGGACGCGGAAAAGCCGGCCACCCGATATTTGATGCTGGTCCAGGGCGCCAGGATGATGTCGTCCTGATCGACGCCCATCATATTGGCTCCCTTAGGGCTGAGGATGCCGATGACTTTGAAGGCCACGTTATTAATCCGCACCTCTTTGCCCAGCGGAGACTCTTCCTGGAAAAGCTCCCGCACTATACGCTGCCCCAGAACGCACACTTTGCTGGCGTTGCGGACGTCCTGCTCGGAGAACATGTCCCCTGCGGCCAGGGGCCATTCCCGCACGTCAAGATATTCGGGGATGGTCCCATAGATGAAAATGGGGACCCAGTTGCGATTTCCGTAAATGACCTGGGTGCGGGCCCGGACCACCGGGGCGGTGGCCCGCACGGCTGGAGCTTCCTTCAGGATGGCTTCCGCGTCCTGGGGGGTGAGGGTCATGACGCTACCGGCCCCGAAACTGACGCCGCCGCTGGCCGCGGTGCCGGGCATAACCATCAGATTATTGGCTCCCATGCTGGCGATGGTCCGCTGGATGGCGCTGGAGGAGCCCCGGCCGATCTCCATCATGGCGATGACCGCGGCCACGCCGATAATGATGCCCAGGGTGGTGAGCGCGGCCCGCATGACATTGCGGCGCAGGCCGTGGAGAGAGGTGCGCAGCAGCCATCGGAGCCGGGGCAGGGCCCAGAAGGGCGGCGGAGGAGATTTTTCCGCTTCTCCTGCGGCCGCGGCCGGAGTCAGCGCCGGCGCGGGGGTCTCGTCGGCCACCACCATGCCGTCATGAATGCGGACGACCCGCTTGGCGGCCCGGGCCACTTGCTCGTCGTGAGTGACCAGGATGATGGTCACCCCTTCGGCATTGAGCTGTTTGAAAAGGTGCAACACATCTTCACTGGTCTTGGAGTCCAGGTTGCCGGTGGGCTCATCCGCAAAGAGCACCGCGGGATGGTTCACCAGGGATCGGGCAATGGCCACCCGCTGTTGCTGGCCGCCGGAGAGTTGGGAAGGCTCGTGGTCCAGCCGGTCCCCCAACCCCACCCGCTGCAGCAAATCCTCGCCCTGGCGGCGCGCTTCCTGATCCGACAGATTAATGCCGTTGTAAGATAAGGGCATGATCACGTTTTCCAGGGCGTTGGTGCGGGGAAGAAGATTGAAGGTCTGGAAGACAAACCCCAGATTCCGATTGCGCAGTTGAGCCCGTTCGTCCGGGGACAGCTCGGTTACGTCCCGGCCATCCAGCCAATAACGGCCGGAGGTGGGCCGGTCCAGACACCCCAGGATATTCATGAGCGTGGTTTTGCCTGACCCCGAAGTCCCCATGAGGGCCACGAATTCACCCCGGGACACGGTGAGGGAGACCCCCTTCAGCACCGGCACGTCGATTTCGCCCAGGTGGTAGGTCTTGTGAATGTCTTGTAGTTCTATCAGTTCCATCGGATTGTTGGTAACGCTGAGGCGAACACCGGGTTCGCCCCGACTTTTACCTGCTTCGGAAAAGTTGCGGCGCAAAGGGACTGGTGGAGCCGGAACCGCCGTTGTCCGCGCCCTTTTCCTTTTCCGCCACCACCACCTGCATCCCTTCTTTGAGTTCGGGGCCTGCCACTTCCGTGGCGGAGCCGTCGCTAGGGCCGAGACGGACCTTCACCGGCCGGACATAAGACCCATTAGTAACCCATAAGGTCCCTTGGGCCGCCTGCTCGGCATGGCCCTTGCCCGCGGGTTCCTTCTTTTCTTCACCGGATTTCTTCCCTGCCCTTTTCATGGGCCTCTGGCGAAATTCGGAGGCTATCTGCTCCGGCAGCGGTTTCCAGCGCAGCGCGGCATTGGGCACCAGGAGAACGTTTTGATGGTTTGCCACCAGGAACCTGAGATTCGCAGTCAGGTAAGGAATCAGCTTGCCGTCGGCATTATCAGTGCTGACCTCCACCGTGTAAGTCACCACGTTTTGGGTCATGGTGGCGTTGAGCCTGATCTTTGCCACCTCCCCCTGGAAGGTGAGTCCGGGAAAGGCGTCCACGGTGAAGGTGACCGGCTGGCCGGGACGGATGCTGCCGATATCCGCTTCATTCACCGCGGCCCAGACCTGCAGGCGCGTAAGGTCCTTGGCCAGGAGGAAGAGACTGGGAGCGTTGAGGCTGGCCACCACGGTTTGGCCGATGTTCACCCGACGGTCAATGACCACTCCTTTGACCGGAGATTTGATGGTGCAATAATCCAGGTTTTGCGAGGCCCGGCGCAGGGTGGCTTCGGCCTGGGCCACCGCGTCTTTGGTCTGCACCAAGGCCGCCTGGCCCACATTCAAGTTGGCTTTGGCCACTTCATACGCGGAGCGCGCCGCGTCATAATCGCTTTGGGACAAGGCGTCGGAAGGCCCCAACTTCTGGGCCCGCCCCCAATCCCGCTCCGCCTGGAAGAGCTTGGCCTTAAACTGGCCCAAATCGGCCTCGGCCCGCTGCACATTGGCTTTGGCCTGGGCCAGCGCGGCCTTGGCCTGGGCCACCTCTGCGGCGTAAATGGCGTCATCAATCTTGGCCAGCACCGTGCCCGCCGTCACATGGGAGCCGTAGTCCACGGTCTTGCCGTCCTTGTCCTTGCCAAAGGCCACGATTTTCCCCGCCACCTGGGCGCCGATGTCCACCACTTCTTCGGGCTCCACCGTGCCGGTGGCGCTGATGGTGGCCACCAAGTCGCCCCGGGCAACCGACGCCGTCCGGAAAGAAGCGGTGTTGGAGGGATTCCATACCCAAAGCCAGGTGGCCAGCAAGAGGACGAGAACCAAGGGCAGGGCGATGAGGACTCGCTGTTTTAAGGGGCGCGCTTTGAGGTTAGTTGACAGTTCATTAAATAATTTCAATATCTTATCGAAATAACTTTTCACCATAAAATCCCTTACAGACCCAGAATCAGGCTCCAGCTCCTTTTCTCCGGCCAGAGCAATCCCGTGCCTGGGCAAGCTATCAAGACTATTAATATTATAACACGCGAGAACTTAATTTACGGCGGGGAGGATGCTTTTTTCCTAGAGCTTTGCTAGAGCAAATGAAATTATTTCTTCGGGGATAGCAGGGGGAATTGGGTGTAATCGGTAATCAGTGATCAGTAATCAGTAAAAAGAATTACCCGAAAGGTATTTTTCTGATCACTGATCACTGATCACTGATCACTGATTACTGATTACTGGTCACTGCTTATATCCGCTTTTAGGATAAACATTGCGGGGGTTCCAGAACATCCAGCCGCTGGAGCCGAAGTCGTCCGCGGCCTTGATCTGGGTGCGCATCTCCTCTTCGTAAAAGAACTTCCTGCTGAACGCGTAATCCCGGAAGGCCTGGAGCCAGGGCCGGAAGCGCAGGGGAGAAACCTGGGTGCGCTCCTGGGCCCGTTTCAGGGAGAGGTAAACGATTTTATAGGGATGCTCCACGGGATTGCGGTAGTTGGGAATCCCCAGGTGGTAACCGGAAGGGTAAACCATGGGGGAGATCACGTCCACGGCCTCCACCACGGGTTCGATCTTCTGGCCGATGTCGGTGTCGTTGGTGTTCCAGCAAACGTAGCCGAAGATGTCCGCGGCCACCATCACGTTATAGGGTTTTAGAGCCTCATAAGCTGCTTTCAGGAAGCCGGTGATGGCTTCGGTGCGGCTGTCTTCGGTGGCAGGCTTGGAAAAACCGGTGCCTCGGTTATCAGGGAAGCGGACATAATCGAACTGCACCTCATCGAAACCGGCTTCCGCGGCGATTTTGGCGATGGCGATGTTGTAATCCCAGACCTCCTTACGGAAGGGGTCGACCCAGCGGAGTTTTTCCCGGTCCCGGAAAATCCCACCGTTTTTATCTTTGACGACCCACTCCGGTTTGCCCGCAGCTAGAGGATCGTCTTTAAAGACCACGATGCGGGCAATGAGATAGAGGTTCATCTCCTTCAGGCGAGCCATGAGCTCCTTGATGTCCTTGATCAGGATGGGCTTATTGGCTCCGATCTGCTCGGCCAGGGGGAGGTCCACCTTAAAAGGAATGAACCCATTGTCGCCCTTGACATCGATGACCAGGGCATTGAGATTGTTCTCTTTCACTGCCTCGAATACAGCGGTGCGCAGCTTTTTGCTGGTGACCCCGTAACTGGTGAGATAAAGCCCTTTAATATTGAAACGATCCAGCGCGATTTCCTTGCCGGGGTTGCCCAATTCGGAGACCGCGATTTCCCGGCCCTTATACCCCGGGGCCCTGATCTTCAGCTTCTCGGCGGTTCCCTCCAGGCGGAACACGCCTTCCTTGTCGGTGCGCACCGCCTGCTCCCCCAGGGTGGCCACGGCCGCGTGGATGGGAGCCTTGGTTTTGGCGTCAACGATCTTGCCTTCGATGGCCTGGGCCGCAGCCGTGGCTGCCGCTACCCACACTATGACCAGCAAACCTGTGGCTAATCTCTTCATGCAGTTTCCACCGTTTCTAAATTTTTGGGGAAGGGCATTTTCAGCAGGAGAAGGCTAAAACTGACCACCACTGATTACTGATCACTGGTCCCTAACCCCTGGCCCCTGACCCCTATCAATAAGTCTTGTGCCCCTTCTCCTGAATTTTGCCTTCCACAATGGCGGCAAAGTTCTTAATACCGTCGCCGTTAATCATCAAATACCGGGGCTGGGCCATATTTTTTTCGGATTTGTTCGCAAAGCGCCGGTCGATGCTGAAGGCCACGACATAGCCGGCTTTGGCGGCCTCTTTCTCCAGGTGGTCGTCATAAATGCCGAAGGGCCAGGCTAACAGGTCCACTTTGGCGCCCAACTTTTTTTCCAGTACGGCCTTGGACTTGCTGAGTTGGGTCTGCACCGACTTTTCGTATTCCTCGGGCTTCATCTTTTTCTTGTCCTGCTTGAAATTGGGATGCCAGAAGGTGTGGCACTGGAGATCGAAGAGGCCGGTATTCTGCAATTCCTGCAACTGCTCCCAGGTCATACATTTAACGGAGGAAACCCGGGAAACGCAGGAGGGATAAACGAAGAGGGTCACGGGGATGTTGTACTTTTTTACCAGGGGTAGCATGTCGGAATAGACCGTCTGGTGAGCATCGTCCGCCGTGATCACCACCGACTTGGGAGGCGGGGCCGGGCCTTCGCCCCGCAGGTGATTCACCAAAGTCCGCATGGGGATTACGGTGTAGCCGTTGTCTTTGAGCCATTTGAGTTGCGCGGCGAAGATTTCGGTTTTCACGGTCATGCCGTCGGCCACGGTGGGGCCAAAACGGTGGTAACAGAGCACCGGCACGCCCGCCGGCGGCTCAGCAAACGCCGCTGGCCCGCAGAAACACAGGGCCAGCCAGAGAAGGGCGGCAAAAAAACGGGTCATTTAAAGAAATCCTTTGGGGTAATGGGATCGTTGCCGGGGTAAGGGGGCAATCCGGAGTTGCTCCACTTTCACCTGGGCCAAAAAGTTGAAAGGAATATACCAGAATCGAGGCCAAAATGAAGGTCTGAAATAGGCACTGATAAATTTTCCATCTTGGGGGAAACCCTTGGCGATTTTTCCTAATCTTTTCTCTTGACAATAATACCATACCCCGGTAGGGTATTTCCATGTATCCCACAGACGAATTAACCAAACAGATGCAGCAGAATATTAAATCCCGATTAAGAAAGATCGAGGGACAGATCCGGGGTCTGCAAGGCATGATCGACGCGGACAAGGAATGTGAGCAGATTCTGACCCAGGCCAGGGCCGCCCACTCTGCCTTAAAAGCGGTGTGCAACCTGATTTTGAAAGTCTATCTGGTCAAATGTTACGGCGAAGGCGCCAAGGAGCAAAACACCGAGGGGGAATTCGTCAGACTGGGCAAGGCCGTCGACATGCTCTCCCGGTTCATTGACTGATCAGGCCACAGATTATCCCGGCTGCCGGGCTAGGACCAACAATTCAAAGGAGTGAAACTATGACTACCGATCTTAACACTCTCAAGCCCGCGGCAGTGGTGGATTGCCGGGGGAGCGCCTGCCCGGGGCCGCTGATGGAAGCCAAGAAGGCCATCGCCCAGGTGAAGGTGGGGGAAGTCCTGGAGGTGCTTTCCAGCGATCCCGGCACCAAGGAGGATATTCCCCTTTGGGCCAAGAAAGTGGGCCACGAATTTATCGGCTCCCTGCCTGCGGATGGTTACGACCGCATTTTCGTGACCCGGAAAAAATAAACGGGAGGTCGCATGGGGGCCGCGAAAGACGCGGGGAAGATCCTGATTTTGGCCGAAGAGGCCTGCGGCTACCCAGGCGCAGACGCCACGGGACAGGGGCACATGAGCTATCCGGCCAACACCTATATCCTGCGGGTCAAGGCCGCAGTGCTCTTCCCCGAGCATTTTTATCTGGACTGCTTCGACAAAGGCATTGCCGGGATCATCATCATGTCCTGCGGCGCGGAAACCCCCTATCACGGGGCTTATGAGGCCCTGGCCCGGCGCATCGACCGGGTCTACGCCCTGATGAAGGAGCGGGGCCTGGATATCCGGCGGCTGCGGCTCACCGCCATCTGTACGGTATGCACCCGGGCCTTTTTAAACGAAGTGCAGCAGATGCACGACCTGGTCTTGCAATTGGGCCCACCGGGGAGCGAGCAGCGGGCCGCGGCCGGCGCGGCTTAAGCCGTCTAAAGAAGGATTGGCATGATTTCCCGGCAAAATCGACGCTTCGACGCCCTGGTTCTGGGCGGCGGCATCGCCGGTCTGGAGGCGGCCCTCAATCTGGCGGAGCAGAATTTCGCGGTGGCCGTGGTGGAAAAAGACGCGACCATCGGCGGTAAAATGATCCGGCTCTCCAAGGTCTTTCCCACCCTGGACTGTTCCAGTTGCATCACCACTCCCAAGATGGCGGCCGCGGCCCACCATCCCAATATTACAATTTTTACTTATTGTGAGTTGCAGACACTCACCCGTCAAAACGGCGATTTAGCGGCTGCGATCGTACAAAACCCCCGGTATGTCGATGTGGAGAAGTGCATCGGTTGCCGCCAGTGTGAATACGATTGCCCGGTGCTGGTCCCCGATGCCGAGCAGGGAGGCTTTGCCGGGCGCAAAGCCATCCGCATTCCCTTTTCCAACGCCATTCCCCAGAAAGCATTGATCGATATGGAAAACTGTATTTTGTGCGGCCGCTGCGAGAAGGTCTGCCCCACCCAGGCCGTTAATTATTTTGAGCAACCGGAGGAATTCAGCCTGTCCGCGGGCGCGGCGGTAATCGCCACCGGTTTTGAGATGCTGTCTTTGGAGGATAAGGTCCAATATGGCCAAGCCAAAATACCTAATGTGATTACAGCCTTGCAGATGGAAAGGTTGCTCGCGCCCCACGGCCCTTATAACCGTGTCCTTAGGCCTTCGGATGGTATGGAGCCGGATTCCGTGGCCTTCATTCAATGCGCAGGCTCCCGGGACCAGAGCCTGGGGGTGGAATATTGCTCCCGGGTCTGCTGCATGTACGCCATCAAGCAGGCCATGCTCCTATCTGGCGCGCTGCCCCTGGTGGACGTCACCGTTTACTATATTGACATCCGGGCTTTCGGGAAAGGCTATGAGCAGTTTTGCCAAACCGCCCAGGCCATGGGGGTGAATTTCGTCAAAGGCAAAGTGGCTTACCTGGACCCCGGCGACAACGGCGCGGTCAAGGTCCGGTATGAATCTCAGGAAGCCGCGGGCGGGGTGCAGGTGGCGGAACACGACCTGGTGGTGCTCTCTTTGGGCCTGCTGCCGGGTTGGAACCCCCAAGGCCGCTGCGCCCTCTCCACCGGTGGAGACAATTTCATTAAAACCATGAAGCCCAAGACCGCCCCCACCTTGACTGATCTGGAAGGCGTTTTCGTGGCCGGGGCCGCGGCCGGACCCAAGGATATCGTGGACAGCATCGTGGAGGCAGGGGCCGCGGCCATGGAGACGTCGCGGTACCTTTACAGTAAGCAGTGAGCAGTGAGCAGGGAAAGACAGGGGTTAGGGATTAGGGGTCAGAAAGATAGTCTTATCAGTGGCTTAATATGTCCAGTACGGAAAACGTAAAACGGAAAACGGAAAACGGCAAAGTAGGCGTCTACGTCTGCCATTGCGGCGGCAATATCAGCGACGCGGTGGACGTGCAAAAAGTCTGCGAACAAGCTCGCCATGTCCCTGGGGTGGTGGTGGCCCGGGACCATATGTTCATGTGTTCCGATCCCGGCCAGGAAATGATCATCGAAGACCTGAAAAGCGGCCTGGTGGATAAGGTGGTGGTGGCCTCCTGCTCTCCCAGCCTCCATGAAACCACCTTTCGTAACGTCATGGCCCGGGCCGGGGCCAACCCTTACGTCTATGAGCAAGCCAACGTCCGGGAGCAGGTGAGTTGGGTGCACCACGGCCCGGAGGCCACCGCGAAGGCCACCCGCCTGGTGGCCGCGGCTGCGGCCAAGGCGGGAAAGCTAAAACCCTTGGACCCCATCCGGGTGGAGGTTACGCTTAGAGCAGTGGTCATCGGCGGCGGCGTGGCCGGGCTTAAAAGCGCCCTGGACCTGGCGGAAAGGGGCCAGGCCGTGGTCCTGGTGGAGAAAAGCCCTTTCCTGTGGGGGCAGGTGGCCCAGTTGCACCGCTTGGCGCCTTTCGGCGAAACCGCGGCTGAGGTCATCGGCGAACTCACGGACGCGGTGCTCAAACACCCGGCTATTAAGGTTTATAGCTGCGCCCAGGTGGAGGGTTTTGAGGGCTATATCGGCAATTTCAAGCTCAAAGTGACGCGGAAGCCTCCTGAAGGTCAGGAATATTCAGATAAACTGGAACTTTTGAGCCAATCGGGTGTGGGTTTGGGAGAATACGTGCCTTTTGTGGGCGTCATGCCCGCGGCCATCCCCGAAAGCCGGGAGGAAATCGACCTGGAGGCCGGGGTCATCATTCTGGCCACCGGCATGAAACCCTACCGGCCCCGCCGGGGAGAATACGGTTACCGGGAATTTCCTGAAGTGGTTACCCTGCCGGAATTCACCCGCGTGCTGGCCGAAGGAAAAAAGGAAGGTGACACCCTGACACGCAATGGGTGGCCCATCCGCAGCCTGGCCCTGATTCACTGCGTGGGCAGCCGCCAGATTCCGGGCATCCATGAGGAAAACGAAGGCGGCTATCTGAACGAGTACTGCTCCCGCACCTGCTGCACTTCTGCGCTTTATGCGGCCAACTTGATCCGGGAGCAATACCCCCGGACCAGGGTCTTTGATTTTTACCGGGATATCCGCACCTACGGTCGGGGCCAGGAGGAACTCTATACCAGGCTATCTCGTAATCAGGCGGTGTTTTTCCGTTTCGAAGCCGGGGAGGAGCCGCAGCTCCTGAAGAATCCCGACCCCAAAGGGCCCCTATTGTTGGTTAAAGTGAAAGACGTTCTCAGCTTTGGGGAGGAACTGGAAGTGCCGGTGGACCTGGTGGTGCTGGCTGTGGGCCAGGAGCCCAACAACATCGCCGATCTGGTGGAGAAGATGAAGATACCGGTGGGCGCAGACCGTTTCCTCCAGGAAGTCCACCCCAAGCTGCGGCCTGTGGAAATGTCCGTGGCCGGGATTTTTCTGGCCGGTACCTGCCAGGCTCCCTTTGACGTGGGGGAGACCTGCGCGGCTGCGGGCGCGGCCGCGGTGAAGGCCGCGGCCATTCTCACCCGGGGCTATGTGGAACTGGACCCCTTAGTGGCCGAGGTGGATTTAAGCAAGTGTGTGGGCGCGGGGGCCTGCGTTGATGCCTGCTTGGCGGATGGGGCTTTGAGTCTGGTGGACATGGAGGTAGAGGGACAAAAGGTCAGGCGGGCCCAGGTCAACCCGGCCTTGTGTATTGGCTGCGGCGCCTGCGTCGCAGTCTGCCCGGAAAACGCTATCAACGTCCAGGGCTGGACCTTGAAGCAGTTTGAATCCATGGTGGACATGATTGTTTCTGATGAGCACTTGGAAGGAGCATAAGTATGTAAAAATCCCCCTAAATCCTCCTTTAAAAAAGGGGGACTTAAAACCCTAGTTCAGACCATGATTAAAATTCGAAAGGCAATTTGCGAACCGCAACCGTAGAATCTTTCTCATGAGGTTTGTTGATGCCGGAAACATCAGTTGAAATAGAACCCAAAAAAGAGGCCCTGAAAAAACTACGGGCGGCCCGGAAAGAGCAAATCGCCGCGGCTGCCAGCCGCATAAAAGAACAGCGCCTGGCGCTGAAAGCTATCAGGGCAAACCTTAAGGACGCGGAGCTGACGGTTCCCGAGTTGGCCGCGGCCACGGGGCTGCCGGTGACCGAGGTCCTATGGTACGTGGCCTCTTTGAAGAAATATGGAGAAATCCTGGAAAGGCCCAAGGCCGGGAGCTATTACCGTTACCGCCTGGGCCAGCTTAAGGCTGAGGAGCATGCGCCGGGCCTTGCCGACTAGTACTATTTGGAAGCAATTTCTCCCCCTTTTCTAAAGGGGGACGGGGGGATTTTATAAGCATTTGAAAATCCCCCTAAATCCCCCTTTAGGAAAGGGGGACTTTAAAACAGTGTTTTAGAAAACCTCGGTTGAAGGATGGGCATGTGGTTTTTGGGATCAAAACGATGGATACCAGGCTAAGGGACCGGACATGGCCCTGGTAAATCTTGATTTTGCTCAAGAACTCAAAGCCTACGGGGTGGACACCGCGCTGGAGTGCTTCAACTGTGGCAATTGCGCGGCCATCTGCCCCCTGCTCTTTGAGCATTTTCCCCGAAAAATGATCCGCTACGTCCAGGTGGGGGCCAGGCAAAAAATTCTGGAGCAGGCCCAGGACCTCTGGCGCTGTCTCCACTGCGGCCTCTGCACCCGGACCTGTCCCCGCCAGGCCAACCCCGGGGAACTCATTCTAGGGCTACGCCGCTATGTGGTGGCGCAATCCAGGAGGGCTTAGGATGTTTAACCCCCAAGACATCATCAACCTCCTGGCTGCTAATGTAAGGAAAACCCGCAATCCTTTCGCAGTGCCCAATTCTAATTTCAACACCTGGTGGCAGGATGCCGGCGGCTTCACCCGGCGGGCAGGGGACGCGCTGCTGTTTACCGGCCTGATGTACCAGGCCATTCCCTATATCAATGCCACCAACCGATACCTGGAGCGCCTGGAGGACAGCCGTTGGGCCGACTATCTACGCCTTGGGCGTTTTCTCCCTGCTTTCCTGCTAGGCCGGGGGCTTTCTATCCTGGCTTCCGGGGCTGAAAAGAAGAAATACAATGGTATTCTTCACTCCATCTGCCAGGTCTTGCGAAAATCCGGAGCAGGTTTTTTCTATCACCCGGAGATGGACTTCTACAGCGGCATCTTGCTCTTTGATCTGGGGGATCAGGAAGGGTTTGTGGAACACTCCAAGTTTGTAGCCAAAGCTCTGGAACAGCATGGCGTCGAAAAAATCATCACCGTGGATCCCCATACCACCTATGCCCTGAAAGAGCTTTATCCGAAATATACTGGGATCAGCTTCGAAGTAACTCCTTATTTCGCGCTGCTCCGGACAAATGGCGACCGGCCCGGCAACGGCAAACCGCCGGTGACGATCCATGACCCTTGTTTTTACGGCCGCTACCTGAAACTCTCGGAGGGGCCCCGCTGGGTGCTTGAGGGACTGGGCCAGGAATACGTGGAGGTGCGTAATTGCGGCGAATTCACTTCCTGCTGCGGCGGCCCTGCGGAGTCGGTCTCCCCGGCCTTGAATAGAGAAATTCTGGGGCGGCGAGCCGCGGAGCTTAAAAGTTGCAACGCCCCGGTGGTCACCTTTTGCCCCATATGCCTGGCCAACCTGCTTAAGGCGGGCCTGCCCGCGGAAGACCTGGCCAGCGTGGTGGGGCGGTATATGGAATGAAGAATACCTCACGCCAAGACGCCAAGGCGCAAGATATATTTTTGTTAATGATCTTGCGTCCTTCTTTGCGTCTTTGCGCCTTTGCGTGAAATAAAAAATTTTTGACCGAAAACCGGTCTCAAGGGCAGGGTACAGGCGCTGGCCCCCGGCCCCGGCAGTTATAACCCATCAAAGAGGAGGCTAAAATGGCGGAGGAGAAGGAAAAAATTGTTTTGGTCGCCACCCACGCGGGAGAGGACCCGGAGAGGGCCATCTTTCCCCTGTTGCTGGCCAACGCGGCCCAGTCCATGGACGTGGAAGCCGTGGTGGTGCTGCAGGCGAACGGAGTCTACATCGGCCAAAAGGGGTATGCCGAAAAAGTGACGTATCCCGGCCTCACCCCTTTAAAGACCCTGGTGGACAGCTATGTGGCCAACGGCGGCAAGCTCCTGGCCTGAATTCCCTGCCTCGAGGAGCGCAAGATCAGTCAGGCTGACTTGATCCAGGGAGTTGAACTGATTAAGGCCGGGCGGCTCGTCGTGGAAATGACCAGCGCCAAATCCACCGCGGTTTATTAAAAAAGAAGCACTTTTTGGGGGGAGGGGCCAGGGGCTGGTAGCCCCTCCCCCAAACCCCTATCCCCCACCCCTTAAGTTTGCCTCAGGTCTCTGGCTCTCCCCCCAACTCCTTCACCCCCTCCCCGATCAACAGCGCGGCCACCGGTGTGATATGCAGCAGCAGCCGGTCCAACGTGGCCCGGACGTAGCTGGGAAATTCCTCCGCGGAAGTGGGGGCCACGCCGTAGGCCAACAAAACGGCCAGGAGGTTGCCGCCCACAAAGAGGACCAGGAAGACACGGGGCGAACGCCACAGGCCGCGGCTGCCAAAAACCAGGGCCAGGACCAGCGCGGGCCAGAGAAAACCGAAGTAAAAAGGATCGAACAAAGCCGCGAGGAGATAAGAGGCCGCCTCCAGGAACTGGCGGGGATAAAGGCTCTGGACATGGTCCGCGCCCATCTCCAGGTGTTGTATGGCTGCAAACACGCGCCAGGGAAGATAGCCCGCTATCAGCCCTAAAATAGGGATTCCCAACTTCAGGAGACGGCCTTTGAGGTCCGGAGGGCGGAGCCAAATCAGGGTCAGGGCCGCGGCCAGGAGCACGGTCCCGGCCAGAGGCGGGCCTTCGTATTTGCACCAGGCCAGGCCCGCAAAAAAGGAGGCCGCCAGGGGAAGGCTCCCCCGGGGCGCGGCCGGGGTGAGCCAGAGGTAGCAAAGGCCCGCGGCAGCCAGGGCGAAGTAAGCCAGAGGCAGGTCCGCGTAGGCAATATAGAGATGGACGATGAAAACCGTGCCGTTTAAAGCCAGGAAAGCGGTGACCCCTAGGGCCTGGGTGCGGCTAAAATGCAGTCTCCGCAACAAAGAATAGAGCAGAGACAGAAGCAGAGCCCCCCACAACGGAAAAAGCCCCTGGGCCAGGTGGTCGTTCACCCGGCCCAGGCAGAAGTATAGGTAGCTTAAGAGCAAGGGCACCAGATTGGGGTAGTAATTGTGGGCATCGATGCAGATCAGATCCACTCCCCCGCTCTGATAAAAGACCTTGGCTTTGCAGCCCCAGGTAGCGATGGCGTCCCAGGCCCACATGGGGTAAAGGACGGCCCGGCAGGTGGCGAACAGGAAAAGCGCGGCCAGCAGGCTTAGAAAGAGCCAATCCCAAGCCGTATAAGGGGTTGGAGGAAGTGGAGCAGGGGAGGGGGGGGCGGTCTCAGAACCCTTGCCCTTTATCCTAACCATCTTTTTGATCACCAGCGCCCCCCCGCACAAAACCAGGGGAGGGGCCATAGCCAGGGCCAATCCGAAGGAGCGGCCCAACCAGGAAAGCAGCAGCATCCACAGGGTGAGCAGGGTGGCGCCGATGCCGAAGCTGAGGCTGAACCTCTCCAGTCGCCGAAATTCCTGGGGATTGGGGACCAATAGCGCAAAACCGGCATAGCCCAGGAGAAAGACGCTTGCCAGGCCCAGAATAAGGCTGAGGACCAGGAAAACCGGCTCAATCATAGAATCTTCCCGCCAGCCGCGAATAGTCCACTCGAAAAACTAGGCCTGGGCCGGGAATGGCCAACAGTTGAAAAGCCGGGGATTCCTTCACCGCGTCGATGCTCTCCCAGGGCTTATCTCCCTCCCGGATAATCAGATAGGTGGCCCTTGTCTGGCGCACGGTATAGAACAAAAAACTTGGGGGCACGGTCGGGGGCAGCAACTCATGCCGCCGGGGGGTGAGATGGTAGCGGGCCTCAATCTCTTTGCCCGCCTCATAATTATCCAGAAAAATATAGGTGTCCCGGAGGGGGATTATTTCCGCCAGGGCCTGAAGCCACCGGTAATAAGAATCTTCCTGGCGGATGGCCGCGCCGGTGCGCTGGCTGGCCAGCCTCCAGGCCAGGTCACGGACTTCCGGCGCGAAATACCAGCCCAGCCAGATAATTTGTCCGGCCCAAAGGCAGGAGAAAAGCCAAAAGAACCAGCGTCGCCAGTTATTCGTGAGTTTCATTACGGGTGAGAGGGGGAAAAGGGGAAAAGGGAAAGAGGGTAAGAGGAAAAGTGCAGAATAGAAGAAAGGACGGAAAATTGATAGGTTTTCATTTCCTTTCCCTTTTCCCCTTTTCCTCTTTTTACCATTTATTAATCCCAAAAACGGAAGCGGATAATATGCATCACCGCGGCGATGCCGTCCCGCCAGGTGATCTTCTTGCCGTGCGCGTAGTCCCGGCCATGGTATTGAATAGGCACTTCGTAGATGCGCCAGCGCTTTTTAGCGATCTTGGCGGTGAGCTCCGGTTCCACCCCGAAACGGTTGGATTTGATGATAATGTCTTTCAAAACTTCGGCCTTGAAGACCTTATAGCCCACTTCCATGTCCGAGAGGTTGAGGTTGGTGAACATATTGGACAGGGTGGTGACCATTTTGTTGCCCATATAGTGCCAGAAAAACAGGACCCGGTGGGGCCGGCCGCCGATGAGTCGGCTGCCGTAAACCACGTCGGCCACGTCCTCTTCAATGGGGGCCAGCAAGGCCGGATAATCCGCGGGGCGGTATTCCAGGTCCGCGTCCTGGATAATCACCACGTCGCCGGTCACCTGGGCGAAGCCGGTGCGTAGGGCCGCACCCTTGCCCTGGTTGTGGTCATGGTAAAAAGCCCGGACATTGTCATATTTCTCCACCAGCCGGGCCATGATGTCCCGGGAGCCGTCGACCGAGGCGTCGTCCACGGCGATGATCTCCTTGTCGTAAGGGGTCTCCTGGACCAGTCGGAAGATCTCCTCCATAGTGTCTTTTTCGTTGTAAACCGGGATCACAATGCTAAGTTTCATGCTGGCGTTATCGCTCCTGTTCGTGTCTTTGCGCCTTTGCGTCTTTGCGTGAGAAATTATTTTTCACGCAAAAACGCAAAGAGCGCCAAGGATAATTTTTTTATTATAGACCTTAGCTTAGATAAATAGTTAGATTTTTTTCCCGGGGATCAGCCGCCGATGCTCACCATCTGGCGACAGGGATGGAGGGTGTCCGGATCGCTGAATTTCGGCTTCCAGGCTTTAAGATTAACGGCTTCCTGAAAGAGACGTCCCAGGAACGCGTCATCCGCGCCTTGCCGCAAAGGTCCTTTCAGATCCAGCTCCGCCGCGCCGAAAAGGCAGGGACGCAGGCGGCCCGCGGCAGTAAGGCGGAGGCGGTTGCACTCCGGGCAATGATGTTCGCTGATGGCGCTGATGAAACCCAGCTCCCCCTTAAATCCGGGGAAGCGGAAAATCCGGGCCGGACCTGCGCAGGTTTGCCGGTTTACAGGCTTCCCTTCCCCCAGCCCGGCCAGGCGACGGCGCACTTCGGCCATGGGGAGAAAGTGGCGGGCCCATTTCCGGCGGGACACGGTGGGCATGAATTCGATGAACCGCACCTGGAAGGGGCGTTCCTTGGCTAGGAGGGCAAAATCAAGCAGTTCATCGTCGTTTAAATCCTTCAGCACCACGCAATTAATCTTGAGGGGATGAAAACCCAGGGACGCGGCTTGCTCCAACCCGGAAAGCACCTCCAGGAAATTATCGTGGCCGGTGAGTTTTTGGTAGCGCTCCCGTTTCAGGGTGTCCAGGCTCAGGTTGAGGCGGCGCAAACCTGCGGCATGGAGGACCGGGGCCAATTCATGAAGAAGCACCCCGTTGGTGGTGAGGCACACTTCCTGGAGTCCCTGCACTTGATGCAGGTTCCGGATAAATTCCACCACTCCTTTGCGCACCAGGGGTTCGCCCCCGGTGACCCGGATCTTGCGGATGCCCTGGGCCGCGGCCACCCGGGCCAGGTGCAGCATCTCTTCGTAGCGCAGGATTTCCGGGGCCGGCAGCTTCTCCCATTCGCCCGCGGGCGCGCAGTAGAAACAGCGGAGATTGCAGCGGTCAGTGATGGACAGGCGCAGATAGTTGACCTGCCCCAAGGGTTTTTCTTTGCTCATTTTCTCCATGGCCAAACCGTTTATTATTATAACTCTTATTCCTATGAATAGGGGAAAGGAATTTTGCCTTGACAGGGAAAGAGGTCCCCTTTATATTGGGGGCATAGAGAAGATGGGTACTCCTAATGGAGTTTAATGGGGAAGCCGGTTCAAGGCCGGCACGGTCCCGCCGCTGTAACCGGGGACGAAACCTGCGATAAGCCACTGTTTTCCTGAGGTAAACGGGAAGGCGCAGGGATTAGGGCGATCCGGAAGTCAGAAGACCTGCCCATCTGGAGGCCGAGGTCCCCGTGGAAGGGACTAAAGGCCGGCTCCGGGGCTATTGCTCCGGGCCCCCCTGGGATCAAGAAAGCTGGGTGCCATCCCCGGGTCTTAAATGACCCGGGGATTTTTTTTGCCCGGAAACGCGGCGGGCGCCAGGGGAGTGAGCAGTGAGCAGTAAGCAGTGAGCAGTAAAAGAGTGGCGTGATGGTTTTTTGCTGCTCACAGCTCACAGCTTACTGCTCACTAAAAAAACAAAGGAGGGTTTTATGAAAGACGGATTGATCGTGTATTTGGTGAGCACCCCCGGAATGCCGGAGGAGTTCAACGCGCCCGCCGCCATCCAAGACCTGGGGTATGCCGCGGACCAAGTGGAAGTGGTGGCCCCGGATCAGGGTTTCTTTACCGTGGAAGACGCCTGGCACTTTCTTTTAACTCGCGGTTGCGGCCGCATCCGCTTGGTGGTGGGCCAGGCCGACGGCCCGGACCACCTGCGGCCTTTGGGCCCAACAGTGCGTTTGTATGGATAAAAAATTTACCACAAAGGCACCAAGACACAAAGAAGCACAAAGGAAATGAAAAGGCAGTGGCGCCTCAGCGCCACTGCCTTTTCATATTTCTTGGTGAATCTTGGTGCCTTTGTGTCTTGGTGGTGAGTCTTTTTACTCCACGCGGAAATCCACGGTTTTTTGGTCCTGGCCGTAGCCGGTGCTGATGACCGTGACCAGGGTATAATTCCCCGGCGCGGCGTTGGCGGGTAATTTAAAGTCGATCTCCTGGTCAAAGGAGCCGTTTAAAGTGCGGGTGTCCGTGGACTTGGTCTTGCCCAGGGATTTTCCCTGGAAAAAGATTTCCCGGGTGATAGCCACCGGGATGGCGATCTGCTCCGGGGTGAGCAAAGTATAGGAGGTGGACAACACCAGGGTATCCCCGGGCCGGGCCCGCAGAGGCTTGACGCTGACCCGGTCCAGGCGAATGACGCAGCCGCCGGTAGGACAGTAGTTTTCCCGGGCTACGGCATCTTCCCGGCCCAGACGGCGGGTCTCCCGGGAAGACCCCCAGAGGGCCCAGGATTTGCCGTTCAGGGGGATCTCCAGGGCCGGAGCCGGTAGGTGCCATGTGGCCATGATGATTAACAGCAGGCTTATGATTAAACACCTTGGTGGCGATTTATCCATGTTGCGCTCCTTGCTGAGAATTGGTTCTTTGCTGACCATTGTTTACTGCGGTGCTCCGCCGGGTAGATAGCGCCGGGCGCCCATGAACGAAACGCGCCAGACTTCTGCGTCCATCCGGCTGACAAAAACGCCTTTGGGTGAGGCGTGGATGAACCGCCCCTGGCCGATATAAATGCCGTTGTGGCAGACCTGCTCCGCCTGGGCCGGATTAAACATCCCCGCGGCAAAGTAACTGCGGGACCGGGCGGTCTGGCAGTAACGGTTAAAGAAGACCACGTCCCCGAACTGTAAATTATGCAGGGCCACCGGCTGCCCCTGGCCGAACTGCTGGGCCACGGTGCGGGGCAGATTGACCCCGGCCTGGTGAAAGGTAGCCTGGATCAGTCCGGAGCAATCCACCCCGGAAGGATCGGTGCCTCCGGAGCGGTAGGGCGCGCCGTGGAAGCCGCTAAGGGCCCGGTCCAGAGCCTCCTCCTGGGGAGTTCTGGCTGACGGAGGCGCAGGCGTCGGCAGCGGCATAACCGTGGGCCCTGGAGGCGGCGGCCCGCCGCAGCCGGGCGGGAGCAGGGCCGCGAACAGGACCAAGCACAAGCCGCATCCAAGTTTTCGGGCCACGCGCCTTAATAAGTGGTATGAGGCAGAAGAGCCTGGGGCCATATTGCCTCCGTCCATTACCACCCATTATAAGGGATAGAGGCGCGGGGGTAAAGGCCGGAAGATATTGTTTATATCTCACGCAAAGACGCCAAGGCGCAAAGACGCAATAATTTAAATTTTAATATATTTAATCTTGGCGTCTTAGTGTCTTGGCGACTTTGCGTGAGATAAATATGTGCCCGGATTTCCTACTTTTCTTCCGCTTCTAACCGGGGAAACAGGGGCGGACCTTTTTTCAGCATACTGCCGGGGAGCAGCCGGTCCCATATCAATATCTGGGGCAGGGGGAGGTCCCAGAGGCTCAAACCCAGCCCCAGTTGTTCGCTCATCTTCATGGCGCTCTTGGGCATCACCGGCCTTAGCAGCGCGGCCAGCCAGCGCAAGCCCTCCAAGAGATGATAAAGCACCGTGTCCAGGCGCAGGGCGCTGCCCGGGTCTTTAGCCAACTCCCAGGGAGCAGTGGCCACTATGTAGCGGTTCAGATGGTTGATGAATTCCCAGACCCGGGCCAGGGCCTTGGGGAACTCCAGTTCCGGGAACAGCCGGAGAAAGTCCGCGGCCATTGCCTGGGCGTCCGCGGCCACTTCCATATCCGCGGCCTCCGGCCTCCCCGGGGCCGGTATCACCCCTTTGCGGTACTTGAAGGCCATGCCCAGGCTGCGGGCGAAGAGATTGCCCAAGTCATTAGCCAGGTCGGCATTGATTCGGGTCCGCAAAGCTTCTTCGCTGAAATGCGCGTCCAGGCCGAAGACCATTTCCCGGAGAAAGAAATAGCGGATCTGGTCAACGCCGAAAATCTCCGCAAGTTGGCGGGGCTCCACCACGTTCCCCAGGCTCTTGGACATCTTGCCCTGGGGCATCTGCCAGTAGCCGTGGACGTTGAGGTGCTGAAAAGGCTCCACCCCCGCGGCCTTGAGCATGGTGGGCCAGTAGATGCCGTGGGGTTTCAGGATGTCCTTGGCGATGAAGTGCTGGGCTCCGGGCCAGAAACGATGGTAGTTGTCTCCTTCCGGGTAGCCCAGGCCGGTGAGATAGTTGAGGAGCGCGTCGAACCAGACATAGGTGACGTAACGCTCGTCAAAGGGCAGGGGAATGCCCCATTCCAGGCGGCTCCGGGGCCGGGAAATACACAAATCCTCCAGGGGCTCTTTAAGAAAGGCCAGGGCTTCGTTGCGGTAGCGCTCCGGCCTGATCCAGTGTGGATGGGTTTCGATATATTTAATCAGCCAAGCCTGGTAGCGGCTCATGCGGAAGAAATAATTCTCTTCCTTGATGAAGGTAGGCGCCACCAGGTGATCCGGGCATTTGCCGTCCACCAAGTCCCGCTCCAGGTAGAAAGTCTCGCAGCCGTAACAATAAAGGCCGCCGTATTCCCCGAAGTAGATGTCGCCGGAGTCGTGGACTTTTTGCAGAACATTTTGCACCACCCGGATATGCTCCGGGGAGGTGGTGCGTACGTAATGGTCGTAGCTGATATCCAGATCATCCCAGGTCTGGCGGAACATGGCGCTGATGCGGTCCACGAATTCCTTGACGGGGAGGCCGGCTTTTTCCGCGGCCTCCATCACTTTTTCGCCGTGTTCGTCGGTGCCCGTCTGGAAGCGGGTCTCCTCCCCCAGGAGTCGATGAAACCGGGCCAACGCGTCCACCACCACCGTGGTGTAGGCGTGGCCCAGGTGGGGCTCGGCGTTGACGTAGTATATGGGCGTGGTTATGTAGTAGCTCATATGTTTAAGGGGTCAGGGGCCAGGGGTTAGGGGCCAGTTTCAGTGATCAGTAATCAGTAATCGGTAATCAGTTTTTTCACTGATCACTGATCACTGATTACTGATAACTCACTTCTTCCCCTGATCCCCGCTTCTATTTCCCTTCTAATACCTTCAGTCTTTCAAGGGCCTGTTGTAGATAGACCGCGTCCGCCGCGGGGTCGCCGGTTTGCAGAAAGCGGCGATAAGCCGCGACGGCTTCCGGTTTCTGGCCCAATTGGTCCAGGGCCTTGGCTTTACTGAAGTTGGCCCGGGCGAAGTTGGGGTTGATCTCCAGCGCTTTTTCGGAGTCCGCCAGGGCTTTATCGGGTTTTTTCTGATCCAGATAGGCCAGTCCCCGATTGTGGTACACTTCTGCGGCCTGGGGGTTCAGCTTCAGGGCCTGGTCATAATCTTTCAAAGCCAACGCGGACTTGCCCAGGTCCAGATAAGCGTTCCCCCGGTTATAAAAAATTTGCCAGTCTTTGGGCGCATACTTCAGGGCCCGGGTGTAGTCTTCCACGGCCTTGTCATAGAGTCCTGAGCGGCTGTAGGCCACGGCCCGGTTATAATAGGCCTCGGTGGCTTCAGGAACAATTTCCAGGGCCTTGTCGAAGTCCGCGGCCGCTTCCACGTACTGCTCCAGGCGCAGGTAAGCGATGCCCCGGTTGATGTAGGCCTCCGGCAGGCCCGGGTCCAGTTTCAGGGCCGCGTTGAATTTTTCTATGGCCGCCTCGGGCTTGCCGTGGCCGAGCAAGTTGGCGCCTTCGTAAAGGAGGTCCTGGGCCGGGTGCCCTTTGTCCTTGGCGGCGGATAATGATGCGGTTAAAAGAAGCGTTGCCAGTAGAAGAACCGTTAGAAAACCACAATTTCTTTTGCTCATTAGCGAGTTGGATTCCTTAATAAGTTTTAGGGATATTGTGTGGCCGCGTTCCCGGGCTGGCCTCTAAGATTCGTTCAGCTTCCGGGACTGTTCCACAAAATCTTCATGACTACCTTCAGGTTTGAGACCGGGGCAGGCGCCCTTGGCGGCTTCGAATTCGTCGGCGTCCGCCAGCAGTGCGGGCAGGAAAGGCCATTGGCGGCAGATGAAAGGCTTGACCGCGTGGACCCGGCAGCGGTTGTCATCCATTAGAAAGACGCAGACCCCGTTTTTGATGGCCAGGCGGGTTCCCAGGGATGAAGACTCCAGGTAGCGGCGTCTGAATTCCGGTTCGTCCATCTCCAGGAATGCGGCCATTTCCGCCACTTCATGAGGGCGGACGAAAATGCCCCCCCTGCCCGCGCAGCAATCACCGCATTGTTGGCACTGGAAGACCGAATATCGTTTCATGGCTAAAAGTTTTTCAGAGACGGCTGGCCGGTGGATTCCAGGACGCTGCGCCATAAAGGGGAATCCAATTCCAACTCTTTGCGTTTGCCCACCGCGGCCTTGATGGGAATGTGCACGTAATGGCCGTGCCAGCGGCTGACCAGCATGGCGGTTTTCCCGGCCATGCCCGCGTGCACCGCGTTCTGGCCCAAAAAGCCGCAATAAATGCTGTCATTATAGTTGGCGGGCATGCTGCGGATCAAGTAGCTGGGATCGATATATTTAAGATTAATCTCCATGGATTTTTGCCGGAAATAATCTTTGATCTGTTCGGCCAGAAACACCCCGATATCCCCGGGCTTGATATTCCCGGAAGGGTCTTTGACAAGATTGTTTTCCGTGAAGTATTTTTGTCCCGCGCCCTCTGCGGCCACGATCACCGCGTGGCCCCGGCTTTTGAGGCGGGCTTCCAGGCAACTTAAAAGACCGCATTCCCCTTCCAGATCGAAATCCGCTTCCGGCACCAGGACGAAGTTGACCTCCCGCAGGGCCAGGCAGGCATTGGCGGCGATGAATCCCGAATAACGACCCATGAGTTTCACCAGGCCGATGCCGTTGGGCGCGCCCAGGGCCTCGGTATGCGCGGCCCGGATGGCGTCGGTGGCCATCTGCACCGCGGTGTCAAAACCAAAGGAGCGGGACACGAACGCGATGTCGTTGTCAATGGTCTTGGGGATGACGATCACCGCGATGCGCAGTTCCCGGCGGTCGATCTCTTCGCAGATTTTATCCGCGGCCCTTAAAGTGCCGTCGCCGCCGATGAGAAAGAGGATGCGGATGTTGATGCGATCTAGCGCGTCCACGATCTCACAGACGTCCTGGTGCCCCCGGGAAGAAGAGAGGATGGTGCCCCCAAAAGTGTGGATGTCGGCCACTACATCCGGTTTCAGCTCCATCAGCTCGTGGCCGTACTTGGGGATAAAACCCTGGAAGCCGTAACGTGCGCCGTAGATATGCCGGACATTGTAGAGATAATGGAGCTCCAGGACAATGGCCCGGATGACGTCGTTAGTGCCGGGACATAAGCCGCCGCAGGTGGCGATAGCCACGTGCACCTTGGAAGGATCGAAATAGATCTTATCCCTGGGGCCGGCAATTTCGAAGAAGAGCGGTTCTTCCCCCGGTTTGAGTCGGGACAGATATTCCCGGGAATCATCCACCAATATCTGGTCGGTGTCCATGACAAAAGTCTTTTGCACCACCCGTCCGTCCCGGGTGACCATGGGGATGGTTTTGATGGGAGAATCCACTTTGGCTTCCCCCAGTATGGGGATGCAGGTGTTCAGCCGCTCGGACTCTTGCAGAAAAATGATATTTTCCTTTTTCCTGGGCATTTTTTTCCTTCGCGGCCGGCCGCGGGGAAGGGATTGCCCGGACCTGCCGCTCCTTTCTCTTTTTCCACCTTACCAGGTTTCGGTCATGGCCTCCAGTTCATCCTTGAGCTCCCGGGTCATCAATTTTTTGATCGCGTCCCGGGGAGACAGGCCTTCATAAAGGATGCGGAAGACCGCGTCCACGATGGGCATTTCCACTCCCAGGCGCTTGGCCAGAAGATGCACGGCCCGGGTGGTCTTCACTCCTTCGGCTACTTCGGCCATCCCTTCCAGGATCTCCGGGAGGTGAAAACCTTTCCCCAGTTTCACTCCCACCTGAAAATTACGGCTCTGGGGGCCGGTGCAAGTGAGGATCAAGTCCCCTAAGCCCGCCAGGCCCATGAGCGTCATGGGATTTGCTCCCAGGCGGGCCCCCAGCCTGGTCATCTCCGCCAGACCCCGGGTGATCACCGCGGCCCGGGAGTTGTCTCCCAAGCCCATGCCTTCCAGGATGCCGGTGCCAATGGCGAAAATGTTTTTCAGGGCTCCCCCCAGCTCCGCGCCGGTAACTTCCAGGGTGGTATAAACCCGAAAATAAGGTGTGGAAAAAAGACGTTGCAGGTTATGTGCCACTTCCCGGCGGCGCGAGGCGACGGTCACCGCGGTGGGGGTTTTTTGGATGACCTCCCGGGCGAAACTGGGACCGGAAAGGACCGCGTAAGGCACTGAAGGGCCCAATTCCTCCCGGACCACCCCTTCCATGGTGAGGAGCGAGTCAATTTCCATGCCTTTGGTGGCGCTAACCAGCACTGTGTCAGGGGGTAGATGGGGACGCAGTTCCCGCAACACTTCCCGGAAGACATGGGAAGGAACGGCCATGACCGCGATCCGCGCGCCCTGGAGGGCCACCGCGAATTCCTGGGTGAACATGATGCGGGAAGAAAGGCGTACTCCCGGTAAAAAGGTGTGATTGATCCGGTCCCGGCCCAGGCCGGCAAAAACCTCCGGTTCCCGGACCCAGAGGTGCACCGGCATTCCCTTGTCAGCCAGGAGTTGGGCCAGGGTGGTGCCCCAGGCGCCCGCGCCGATTACCGCCATGGTGGGGACGTCAGGAGATACCAAGGCTGGCCTCGCCGTTGCCGTTATCGTCGCCGTCACCCTGTTCCGCCACCTTGGCCAGGCTCACCACCTGTTCCTCGGGTTCCGCCTCCATCAGCTTGACTCCCTGGGTCACCCGGCCGATCACGGAAATACCCTTGACTTGCAGGCGCAGGATCTTGCCGCCGTTGGTGACCAGCATGACTTCGTCTTCTTCCTGGACCTGAAGAATGCCCATCACCGGACCGTTCCGAGGAGTGATGCGGATTCCCAGGCGGCCCTGGCCTCCCCGGTTCTGGGCCGAGTATTCCTCAGGCCGGGTGCGTTTGCCGAAACCCCGCTCGGTGACGGTGAGGATGGTGCCGCCGGGTCGGAGCACCTCCATGCCCACCACCTCGTCTTTGGGGGCCACGTCGATGCCCCGCACTCCCCGGGCCGCGCGGCCCATATCCCGGACCTGGCCGGAGGGAAAGCGGATGACCTTGCCCAAACGAGTCTCGATGAGAATCTCTTGGTCGGGCTCAGCCAGGGCCACGCTAACCACTTCGTCTCCCTGGTCCAGGCTGAGGGCGATGAGGCCGCCGCTCCGGGGACGCTGGAAGTTCATGAGATCGGTCTTTTTCACCACGCCCCGGCGGGTGGCCATGACCACCGAAGTGCCCTCCACGAATTCCTTGACCGGCAGCACGGTGGCCACCTTTTCATCCATCCCCAGTTGCAGCAGATTAACAATGGCCTTGCCCTGGGAAGAAGGCATGCCCACGGGGATTTCGTGCACCTTCAGCCAGAAGACCCGGCCCTGGTTGGTGAAAAACAGGAATGAACTGTGAGTGGAGGCCACATAAAGCTGGGAGACAAAGTCGTTTTCCCGGGTGACCATACCCATGCGGCCTTTGCCGCCCCGGCGCTGGCTGCGGTAAATATTCAAAGGCGTGCGCTTGATGTAACCCCGGTGGCTGACGGTGACCACCATCTCTTCTGCGGCGATGAGGTCTTCCGCGGTGAATTCCTGGGCCTGAGGGATGATTTCGGTGCGGCGGCCGTCACCGTAACGTTCTTTCAGTTCTTTCAATTCCTGAGCGATCAAGGCCTTGACCTGGGCCTCCTCCGCCAGGATCTGCCGGAAGCGGGCGATCGCGGCCTCCACTTCCTGGGCCTCCTGGAGGATTTTCTGCCGCTCCAACCCGGTGAGGCGCTGCAAGCGCATGTCCAGGATAGCCTGGGCCTGGACGTCGCTGAGGGCGTGCCGGGCTTGAGTTTCTTTTAAACTGAGGTCCGGCTGAGCCGCAGTGATGAACCTCCCAGCCATCAATTGCTCTTTGGCCTCCGCGGGCGTGGCCGCGGCCCGGATCAGGGCGATGACCGCGTCCAGATGGTCCAGGGCGGTGAGCAACCCGGCCAGGATGTGGGCCCGGGCTTCGGCGTTTTTCAGTTCAAAGCGGGTGCGGCGCAGGATGACTACTTTGCGGTGTTCCAGGAAGTGGCGCAGCAGGTCTTTGAGATTAAGAAGCTCCGGGCGGTTGTGGACGATGGCCACCAGGTTGATGCCGAAGGTGACCTGCATCTGGGTGTGCAGATAAAGCTGGTTCAAGATGGCCTGGGAGGCCTCGTCTTTCTTAAGCTGGATCACCACGCGCATGCCTTCCCGGTCCGATTCATCCCGGATCTCGGAGATGCCTTCCATCTTTTTTTCTTTCACCAGCTCGACGATGCGTTCAATGAGACGGGCTTTATTCACCTGGTAGGGGAGCTGCCGGATGATCAGGGACTCCCGGCCCCCCTTCGTCTCCACGGCCACCCGGGCCCGGAGGCGGATCAGGCCGCGCCCGGTGCGGTAGGCCTCAGCAATACCTTCGGCCCCATAAATAAAGCCGCCCGTAGGAAAATCCGGACCGGGAAGGATAGGCAGCAGTTCGTCAATGGTGATCTCCGGGTTCGTCAGAACCGCGAGCAACGCATCGCATACCTCTCCCAAACTGTGGGGGGGGATGTTGGTGGCCATGCCCACCGCGATGCCCGATGCGCCGTTCACCAGCAAATTTGGCAGGCGGGAGGGCAGCACCAACGGCTCCTTCCGGGAGCCGTCGTAGTTGGCCACGAAGTCCACGGTGTCCTTGTCCAGGTCTTGCAGCAACTCCGAGGCCAGGCGGGTGAGGCGCACTTCGGTGTAACGCATGGCCGCGGGCGCGTCCCCGTCCACGGAGCCGAAGTTGCCCTGGCCGTCCACCAGGGGGTAGCGCAAGGAAAAATCCTGGGCCATGCGCACCACCGCGTCATAAATCGCGGTGTCGCCGTGGGGGTGGTAATTACCCATGACGTCCCCGACGATGCGGGCGCTCTTGCGGTAGGGCCGGTTCCAGTCGTAGCCCGCCTCGCTCATGGCGTACAGGATACGGCGGTGCACGGGTTTCAGTCCGTCCCGCACGTCCGGCAAGGCCCGGCCAATGATGACGCTCAGGGCGTATTCCAGGTACGATTTACGGATTTCATCTTCGATGTTGATGTGTACGGCGCGTGTTTCCATGTTGAAAAGGCCTGTCTGTTTCAAGGGCGTTGTTATTATTCCTTAAAGTTCTCTTCTTCTATGCCAGCCATTTTTAAGAGGTGACGCTGTAATCCCATTTTCAATGGCGAGTTCCCATGAATAGGCACAGATAAACGGACGATACTCCCCGGCTTTCCGTAAATATGATGGCTGCCGCTGGTTCGCAATAGTTTCCAGCCGTGGCGCTCGAGAATTTTTGCAAGCTCCTTGCCGGAGATAGATTTCATATGGCGATTTCAAATACCCGGCCAGAAGACTTTGGTTCTTCAATATCCACCGAGAGGCAACCCTCAACAGCCTCGTAAAGATTTTTTAAAAGTTCCTCGAAGGTCTCTCCCTGGGTAGCACATCCGGGAATAGCTGGCACTTCGGCCCAGTAGCCGCCTTCCTCAGCCTCATGGACAATAACTTTAATTTTCATGGCGTTCTCAATTTAGGGGTTGATCGTCGTCTGGTACGCAAACTTCCCCTGCTCCACTTTAATCACCACCACCCCTTTGATGGGGTTGTGGTCCGGGCCCATGGTGATTTTGCCGGTGACCCCGGAGAAGTTCTTGGTTGCGGCCAGGGCCTGGGCCACCTTGGGACCGTTTGTCCCGCCCGCGTTCTCTATAGCGTTAAGCAGCAGGAAATACGCGTCCCCGCCCAGCGCGGAAAAAGCGTCCAGGTCTTTCTTATATTTGTCTTCAAAGGCTTTTAGAAATTTCTTACCCAAGTCCGTAACTGCGCCCTGGCGGTGGAAGTGGGCGGTGAAATACATGCCTTCCACCGCTTTGCCGCCGATGCTCAACAATTCCGGCACCTGGGCCCCGTCACCGGTGAGGATGGGGGCCCTCACCCCCAAGTCCTGGAGTTGCTTGGCAAGCAAGGCGTTTTCCGCATAATAATTGGGGGCATAGATCAGGTCGGGGTTTTTGGCTTTCAGAGCCGAAATCTGGGCGGAGAAATCCTGGTCCCCGGTCTGGATATAGGTTACCGCGACAATCTCGCCGCCCCGTTTCTTGAATTCCTCCTGGAAGTAATTGGCCAGTCCCACACAGTAGTCCTGGGCTTGATCGATGAGCACCGCGGCCTTGTTCGCCTTCAGGTTCTCCCGGGCAAAGCGCGCGGCCACCCGGCCCTGGAGGTCGTCCACCAAACAGGCCCGGAACGCGAATTTGCGGTTCTGGGTGACCAGGGGGTTGGTGGCTGTTGGCGTAATATTGGGGATTTGGGCGCGCTCGGCAATGGGCACCCCGGCCAAGGAATCGGAGCTGATGACCTCGCCGATGATGGCCGCCACTTTTTCCTTTTCAATGAGCCGGCTCACCGCGTTGGCCGCTTCGATCTTGTCGCTCTTGGTGTCCACCAGGGCCAGCTTCACCGGCTGTCCCAGGACCTGGGGCTTAAGGATGTGGGCCGCTTGCACCCCTTCCCAGACCATCTGGCCCATGGCCGCGGCCGCGCCGGTCATGGGCAGATAGAGGCCAATCTTGATCTCTGCCGCTGCCGGGGCCACGGGGGTAAGCGCCCCTAAAAGCAGCCAGAGGAAAATTAAATAGAAAAATCTTCGCAAATGCTAACCCCAACAGAGAATTGGGCAGGGTTCACGGACCAACCGGGAAAACTCTTGTCACTATCCCTTTAACACGTCTATAATACCATAAAAATCAGGGATCGGAAAGGTTTTCCGGTTAAGCGAGCAAGGGAGGAGAGTATGAAACTCCTGGTGGAAAAATTGGAGATTCCCGAGGGCGCGAACATCATTTTAGGCCAGAGCCATTTCATCAAGACCGTGGAGGACCTCTACGAGATCCTGGTGGGCACAGTGCCGGGCATCAAGTTCGGCCTCGCCTTTTCCGAGTCCTCCGGAGACTGCCTGATTAGGGTGGAAGGCAACGACCCGGAACTGATGGTCACGGCCACGGAAAACGCCCGGCGTCTGGCCGCAGGCCACACCTTCAACATTTTGCTGAAAAACGCTTTTCCCATTAACGTCCTCAACGCCGTCAAACTCTGCCCCGAGGTCTGTCGCATCTTCTGCGCCACCGCCAACCCGGTCCAGGTGATCCTGGCCCAGACCGAGCAGGGCCGGGGCATCCTGGGGGTGGTGGACGGCCTTTCACCTAAAGGCGTGGAGGGGGACGAGGGGCGAGGCTGGAGGAAGGATATTTTGCGGCAGTTTGGGTATAAGAAGTAATTTTGGGGGGAAAGTGATCAGTAATCAGTAATCAGTGAGCAATCGGCTGAGATCGGATTTTACTGATCACTGATCACTGATTACTGATGACTATATCCCCTTCCCTACATACAAAATGGAGTTAATGTGAAGGCAGCCATCTTGGCCGCAGGGCTGGGCACCCGGCTCCGGCCTCTCACAGAAAAAGTGCCCAAGACCCTGCTGCCGGTCCTCAACCAGCCCCTGTTGGGACTTCTCCTGGCCCGGGTGGAGGAGGCCGGGTTTCTGCAAGTGGCCGTGAATACCCACCACTTGGCGGAGCAGGTGCAGCAATTTCTGGCCGGTCAACCCTGGAGCTTCAACCTCAGCATCAGCCCGGAGCCGGAGTTGCTGGGCACCGGGGGCGGCCTGCGGCAACTGGGGGAAATTCTGCGGGCCGAGATGTTTCTGGCGATAAACGGAGACATCCTATCCGATCTGGACCTGGCGGACATTTATCAACGTCACCACCCGGAGGCGGTTACCACACTGGTGCTCCATGATTGTCCTCCCTATAATAATGTCTGGATTGACGCCCAGGGGAAATTAGCGGGTATCGGCGAGCAGCCGCCAGCGGCTGCGGGGCCGCCCCTGGCTTATACCGGGGTGCAGGTGGTGGGACGTAAGATGCTGGACTATCTTCCCCCTACAGGTTATTACGACCTGGTAGCGGCCTGGCGGGAGGCTCTAACCGCGGGGGAGAGAATAGACACGCTGGTAGTGTCCGGGCCTTTCTGGCAGGATTTAGGCACCCCGGAAGCTTACCTCACCGCGCATGCCCGCCTTCTCCAGGGAGAAAGCCCGGTATTGGTCCGCTGTTTCGGGCCCCTGGCCGATCCCCTGGTGGGGCCTGGGGCGATTATTGAGGCCGGCGCGGAATTTGGCGGCGGCGTCTCCCTGGGAGCCTCGGTGAGAATCGGGGCAGGGGCCCATTTGCGGCGGACGGTGGTCTGGAATGGGGCCATTATCGACCCGGGAGTGCAGTTGGAAGAATGCATCGTCGCTTCCGGCGTGCGGGTGAAAAGTAGCGTCCGGGGCGAAATACTGATATGAGGGAAAATCTATTCCAGGAGGCTGTATGATCACGCATATCGTCTGTTTTAAGCTGAAAGACCGGTCTCCGGAAAACATCGAAAAAGCCCGGGCGGTTTTGGCGTCCCTGGCCGGAAAGATCCCCCAGTTGCGCCATCTGGAAGTGGGCGTTGACTTGTTGCGCACGGATAGGTCCTATGATCTGGCCCTGGTGGCCAAATTCGACTCTTTGGACGACCTGAATGCTTATCAAATCCACCTGGAGCATCAAGAAGTTATCAAGTATATGATGTCCGTCCGGGAGTCTGCCGTGGCCGTGGATTATGAAGAAAAATAAGGAAGATGCCATTCATGAATGAGTTCATTATAACCAGGCGTCTGGAGGACGCAGCCACGGCCCAAGGGGTTTCTCTGGCCGGGGCCCAGCCTTTGGCCGGGGACGGCTCGGACCGCCGCTTTTTCCGGTTGCCGGGTTCTCCCACCAAGGTCCTCCTCTGGCATCCCTATGCTCCCGGCAGGGAAGTCAATGAGAATGATTCCTATTTCCACATCGACCAGCACTTGCGGTCTAAAGGCGTGCCGGTTCCGGAGATTTTCCACTACTGCCGGGAGGAAGGCTGGATGCTGGTGGAAGACCTGGGGGATATCAACCTCGAGACGGTCTTAAAGACCCAAAGAGCAGATTCGCAGATTCGCTTTCGATACCAACAGGCCCTGGATATTCTTATACAGATGCAGGTTGACGGCCTTGGGGACTTTGACACCGCCTGGTGCTTTGATACCCCGGTGGTGGACGCGCCATTTTTGCGAGAGCGGGAATGTCTCTATTTTGTCCTGGCTTTTATCCAGGGATACCTGGACCTGAAGATTGCGGCCATTGAACTGGCGGAGGATTTCGACCGCCTCACTGCAGCCGCGGTTGCCCAGGGTGACCGATACTTCCTGCACCGGGATTTCCAATCCCGGAACCTAATGATCAAAGACGGGCGGCTGCGGGTCATCGATTTTCAGGGAGCCCGGCTGGGTCCTCTGGGCTATGATGTCGCGGCTCTACTCATCGATCCTTATGTGGGACTTAGTCCTGAGTGGCAAGAAGAGTTTTTGGACTATTATTTACAGGAGTTGCAGAAGCGGGTGGCCGTGGAGGAGACGGCTTTCCGGCAACAATATCGCTATCTGGCCCTCAGCCGCAATCTGCAAATCCTGGGGGCCTTCGGCTTCCTGACCAAAGTAAAAAAGAAGGTATATTTTGCCCGCTATATTCCGGCGGCAGTGACGGAACTTAAGAGGCGGCTGGGGGAAAAGGCTGGGGAGTTTCCCCGGTTGGAGGAGGTGGTGTTGAGTTTGCCCAAGACCTTTTAATTTATGGAATTATAAACATCCTTCCGGTGGCCGATTCTTACTACACAAATAATCAAATCCCGATCCCGGAATCTACAACTAACCAAGTTCACTCAGGCAAGGTCTTTAAACTTCACCACATCCGCTATGGATCTAAAATCATCGATATTGTTCTTGGGGTCCTTTCTGTACATCGCGATGACTATATCCCATATCTCAATAGTCGTGTGGCGAAATCTTTCGAGTCTCTTTAATGTCAACTGGTCTACATTGCGGTAGTTCTGTTCGCCCTTGTTTTTTCCAAAATGCCGTATTGAATCGTAATACTTGAGGAATTCTTCAAAATACCTATTAAGGCTGCGTCGCTTTATTCGCTCAACGCCAGCACGAATAAGCAAGGTGTTCAATAGGCTTCCGGGTGAATCCATCTTTTCCTTCTTTGGAGAAGGGCAGTTTTGTCCAAGCAACTGGGATAGTGATAGGCCAAGACAGGACAGAATGAATGCCAGCCTTTCTTTTAAGTGACCTTTAGGAACAATTCTGTTATTCTTAGTCGAATCAATGAGTTTGTTCCAGTCAATAGCAGCCTTTTGGAGGGAGTAGAGTTGTAAGTTCGTATGCTCCGGGTTTTCATTTGAGTCCAGATGGCAATAGTAGGACATCTTCCTCTCCAAGTGGCATTAATATAGGTTATTCATTAAGGACATTTTTTTCGTAGGGGCGAACCTTGTGTTCGCCCAACGCACCAGGGCGAACACAAGGTTCGCCCCTACGGTTTAATGCCTTTTTTACTGCAACTTGTTAGAAGACGTCAAATTTGGGTTTAGGACCGGAAAAATCAAAAATCCAAATTAAACAGCACGTCCCCGCCGGAATTGCGCTGGCCCACTTGCGATTCCAGACTGAGGTACTTGTTGACCTTGTATTCCACCCGCACCTGGTTGGTGTCGTCCCGGTACAAGGGACTGGTCTTGCGCTCGAAGGAAACGGTGACGTCCTTGGTAATGGGTTTGACCACCCCTACGGTTTGCCGCCCTTCGATCTGGCTGCTTTTCAGGGAGACATTGCCCACCAGGGGGAAGTCCTGCCCCAGGATTTCCTGAAGCTTGGCCGCGGTAATGCCCCCCAGGATGCCCATGGTTTGTTGGCCCACGCTGAGGTATTCCTCCCGGGTCAGGGTCTGGGCAGGGCGGCCGAACACCAGGTAGGCCAACAAATCCGCGGGGGGCAGAGGGGGGATGCTCTCCATCCGCACCTGGGGCTTGTTCGCCGGGCCGGTGGCGGCCAGGATCAGGGTGAGACCGGAAAACTCATGGGTGGCCCGGCCATCCAGGGTCACCTCTCCCTTGGGTTTGCCCGGGCAGCGGATCTCGGCGCGCTCGATTTTAAAGGGGCGTCCCTGGAGTTCATAAGTCCCTTGGAGCGACCGGAGCGCTCCGGCAATGTAAACAGATTCCCCCGGCTTTTTCCGGGCAGTAAGGGTCCCGGCCAGCTCCACAGTCAGGCGTTTATCCTTGAGCCAGGCGCCGCCGGGTGATTCCAGGACGATCTCCATTTCCAGATTTTTCCATAAATCCAGTTCCCCGTTTGTGGCAGGCACGGCCTTGGCGGACGGCGGCGGGTTCACCAGGCAGATTTCACAGTGAATCCCGGTTTGGAAGAAGCTGGGGCGGAAAGAGGCCTTGGAGACCAACAGCCGTCCTTTGAGTACAGGCGCGGACCCGGGACCGCTCAGATAAATATTGCCGGTGCCGGACGCGTCCGCGCCGGGCCGGGCCAGGGCTTGAAAATCCTGAAGCTGGGCCCGGGCTTCGATCTGCCGGGGGGAGAACCCGGCCAGGGTGATGGTCCCTTTAATGTGGGCCGTACCGCCGCTTTCCAAAGCCAGGTCGGGAATGACCAACTTTTCCCCCTGCAGTACGGCCTCGCCTGAAAGGAGCCGAAAAGGTTTCCCCGCCTGGCGGAACTGGAGTTTGCCGTCACCCCAGCGGACCTTGCCGGAAACCCGAGGGGATTGAGGGTTTCCCTGCCATTGGGCCGAGATGGACAAGGAGCCTTCAGCGACCTGGACTTCCGGCGAGATGGCGGTAAGCAAGGCCAGACTGGCGTTTTCCCCGTGGACCCGGAAATCCATGTCCCGCTCTCCCCAATCCCATTTCAGGGGACTGAAAGAGAGTCTCAAGGGAATGCGCCCGTCCCAGACGAGTCGGGGCCCAGATGGTTTTTCCTCTACGCTGCCCTTAAGGACAAGGTTCTCCCTTTGGTAATTTAAGGAGGTTTGCAAAGAGCGGAAAGGAAAGTCTCCTAATTTCCCCGGTCCCCAGCTTAATTGTCCCTGCACGGAGGGCGATTGCAGGTTGCCGGTGAGATCCAACCGGCCCTGGACTTTTCCTTCCAGAGGAGTTCCTTTCAGGCTGAAGAGACCCGCGGGCAGGTCCACGGCCTCCAACCGCGCGGTCAGTTCATTTCCCCGGGTCTGGGCTTGCAGAGTCAGGCGGCCGTCGTTCACCCGCCAGGTGGCCGGGGGCATCTCCAGACCCGGATGAAAGCGGACCTGGATGGGGCCGGTGTTGACGGCTGAGATTTTGGGGGAGGTGAAACGGCAGCGCGAAAGATGCAGCGCCCGGGGCTGGGCCAAAAGGTCAGCCGTTCCTTGGGCCTCGGCTTCCAGTCCTTGGGGAGAAGTCGCGTGGAAACGGAGTTGCCACTTGCCTCCTTCCCCCCGGCTGTTAAACACGGCCTGGGAGAAGGCTCCGGCCGGGGTTTTAAAGCCTGAGCCTTGAATCTCCAGGCTTCCGGACGGCGGCGGCCAGCCGGTTCCCGAGGCTTTGAGGCTGACTTTGGCCAGGGCAAAATCCTGCCAGGAGAGTCTCTCCCCTTGGGCCTGGAGAGTGAACTGGGGGGAAGCGAAGGGGCCTTTGACCGCACCTTCGACGGACACATGTCCCCGCAGTTTGGCGGGCAGTAAAGGCCAGGAACCGTCCATGCTCAAGCTGCCCCGGCCTTGCAGGTCCACGCCCTGGGAGTCCGCCACGCCTTTCAGGTCCGCATAGAGGGAGCCCAACTGCACCTGGGCCTGGGCGATTTCCAGCCGGGGGCCGTTGACGGCCACGCGGGCCCGCAGGTTTTTCAAAGGTTGCCGCGCCCACTGTCCCTGGGCTTCCAGGTCGCCGGAAAGGGAAGCCGGGGCGCGATAATTCCCGGAAAATTGGCCGCTGATAAGGTTTTCCGAATCCAGCGGCAGGCCGCAAAGCCCGGGCTTGAAGCCCTCGGCCTGGATTTTCACCTGGCCGGAGAGGGAGATTAATAGGGGGCCGGTGGCTGTGGCCTGGAGGACCCCGAAATTGCCCCGCAGCAATCCTTGGAGCCGCTGTTCCCGGCCGTTGCCGCTCAAATTAAGGCTAAGTTTCTCCACCTTCGCCGCCTGGAAGTTGAAAGGCTGGGTTTGGAGGGTGCATTCCAGGTTTTTAGGAGGCCAGGAAGTGCCAGCGCCTTTGACATCGAGTTTCACCGCCAGGGGAGGGAGGTCTTTCAAGCGCCGGGCCCAGACGCCCTCCTCGCCCGTCCACATCCGGGGCTGAAAGCCTCTAAGGTTCAATCCCAAGTCATAACCCCATTCCCCTGCCCTGTGCTGCACCTGGCCCTGGAGGGAATATTCCCCTTGGGGAAGAGGGCCTTCACCGCTGACTTGCAATTGGGCCGGGGTGCCGGTAAGCTGAAATTTCCCTCCCAAGTCCCAGGTACTAGGCCAATACCGCCAGCGCCTTCGTATATCCACCCCGGCTATGGGGCCGATCTCCCCCAGCAATTTACAGACAGGCTCGGGTTCGCCGAAGCGCACTTCTCCTGCTAAAGAGACCAGGGGGCGGTTGGCAGTCTCCAGAGAGAATGAGAGGAGGTTAAGCAGGTTGGAGCCGTAAGTAAACCTGGTCTGCAAACCCAGGCGGCCCCAGGGAGTGTCCCCGGCCAGGGAGGCGCGGCGCACCAAGATGGCTTGGTCGGGCTGTTTGGGGTGGAGCACGGTGAGAATGAGGTGTAAATCCAGGTCCCGGTAAACCTGGGTGGTCCCGCCCCTAGTCAGGGTGATTTCTCCGCCCTTAATGGTGATTTGGGGAAAATCGATGGTGTTGAAAGGCGGCGGGGGCTTGGGACGCAAAAAGTTGCTGACGTTCCACTGGGCTGCCCGGTCCTGGGTGAGGGTCAGGTGGGGTTCATGGATCTCCAGCCGGGCGATCACCGGCTGCAATTTCACAAAAGACCAGAGGGAAAACCGCAGATCCAACTGCGCGGCCCGGAGCACTTCCCCCTGGCGGCTTCGCACGGTTATGCCCTTAAAAGTTAGGCCGGTGAGATGGTTGCCCCGGACCTCCTGGACGTCGATTTCGCCGTAGATGCGGCTGCGGGCGAAATCCACCAAGCGGTGGCCGCCCCAGGTCCAGGCCGCGTCGGTCTGTAACAGGGGCCAGAGCGCCAATGCCCCCAAGACCAGAACCGCCGCCAGGGCCAGAAGAAGATACCGGAAGCGCCGCATAGATTATTTTACCATATTATAGGCTTATGAAAAAGGCTCGAGCTTGACGGAGAGAGGGGAAAAGGGGAAAAGGTTAAAAGGGGAAAGGCAAAAGCCCCATGGGTTTTTATCCCCTTTTTACCTCTTCCCCTTTTCCCCCATTTTAAAAACCCAATCAAAAACAAGCTTAAAGTTTTTTAAAAAGCCTGTCCTATAGTGAAATGGACCCGGTAGCCGTCCTTGGTGGGGTCGATGGGATTCAGGGGGAAGCCGAAATCCACGCCGATGGGGCCGATGAAGGTGTGGTAGCGCAGGCCGAAGCCGGAAGAATACTTCAACTGGCCCACATCGATATCCCTGGCGGTCAGATAAACGTTGCCGAAATCCAGGAAGGCCACCGCCCGGAACTCTTTATAAATGGGAATGCGGGCTTCCACGCTGCCTTCCAGCAGGGCGTTGCCGCCCACGGGAGTGCCCGAAGCATTGCGGGGCCCCAAATAATCCAGGCGATAACCCCGTACACTGTTGTAACCGCCCGCAAAAAAACGCCGGAAAATAGGAATGTCAGAGGTGGCCTGCATGGGTTCGATGATCCCGAACTTCAGGCGGCCCGCCAGGATATAGTCGGTGTCTCCCAAAGCCTGGTAGCGGCGGACATCCACCACGGTGCGGGTAAACTGAATCTGGGAACCGAAGAAGTCGGGAGCCACCTCCTGGGCCAGGGAAATCAACCCTCCCCGATGGGGGTCGATGGCATTATCCATGGTTTCCCGGCGGAACCCTATGAGGGCCATAGACGCGCGATAGAGTTTAGCGGTCTGGGTTTCGGTCAGGAGGGCCAAGGTTTCTTCCGAGATGTTGAAGGGGCGGGTGAATTCCAACCCGTATCCCACATATCCCCTAATACTCCAGGGAAAGTCCCGCTCCAGGCGCACCTGGGAAAAATAGGCCTTATCGGTGAATGCCGGCAGGTAGCGGCGGAGCCAGCCGGTCTGGTAAATGAAATCGTTTTTGGTGCCCCAGAGGAGGGGATTGAAGAAGGTGCCCTCCACCCGGTATTCCAGGCGGGAGAACTTGGTGTCCACGTCCACCATACGGCCACCCCCCAGAAAGTTGCGGAAGCGCAAGCCCAACCGGGCCCGGAACTGGTCTTCATCACCATAGCCGAGTCCCACCTTGAGGGAGCGCTTTTTCTTTTCCTGGACTTCCACGGTGATGGGAATATGGCGCTCCGATTCGGGGACCTCCTCCGGAATCAGGGCCACGCTCTGGAATAGGTCCAGACCATAGATGCTCTGCTGGCTGTCGTAAACTTCCTTAAAGGAAAAGGGCTGCCCTTTCTTGAAGGTGATTTTACGGAGGATCACTCTCTCCGGGGTCTCGGGTTTCCCCTTGATGCGGATATCCCCGAAATAACAGAGGGGGCCGGAAATGACGGTTAACTCCACCTGGGCCGTGTTTTGCCCTTCATCCAGATTAACCTGGCCCTGGACCGCAGCCCGGGGATAGCCGTGATCCAGTAGGTAATTCAAATACTGCCTTTTTAGGGCTTCATACTTTTCTTCGGTGAAGCGCTCCCCCACCTTCAGGGGATTTTTGCCCTTTAGCTCCGCAAGGACCTGGGGGGTGAAACCCTCGGCCGCATTGACCTGTATCTGGGTCACTTGCACTTCCGGACCTTCTTCGATGTGGATCGTCACGGTTGCCTGGCGGCCTTCAATGTCCACCTGGGAAGTGATGCGGGCATGATAGAAACCATTGCGGCGATAAAGGACCTTGAGGCGTTCCAGGTCGTCTTCTATCTCGACAGGGTTGTATACCGGGGGCTTTTTCCAAGACCAGCGGTAGGAGAGAAGAGAGGTCAGCCCCTCTTTTTCTTTCTCGGGAGGGCGATATACCCCCAGTTTTTTCCAAGGCCAGGGGGTGGGGAGGGGAGTGATCATCTCCTCCTTGATTTTTTTCACTGGGATGGCCTTGGCGCCTTTGATTTTCAGGGACTTAAGGAGGAGAGGGCCGGCGGAGGTGGCCTCAGTGATGGCTGGTAAGGTGCGGACTGTGGCTAGGAGGATAAAGAAGGCCAGACAGAGGATACCGCAGAGAACAGCCCCACGAACCGGGCGACAGAGCAGACAAGGGGCCCCGGCATTTTCCGAATTCCCTTTTCTTCTCCAGGACCTCAAGCTCGGCATCTTGACCGTCAGGCTCCCTTTAGTGTGCTTTTTTACGATGGGGTCCGATTTTGGGAAACAATTGGGGCTGCCGCGCGCGCGGTCCGGACGCGGCTGGAAATTCGTCAAGTCTCAGCAGTATATCCGCATTGAGAGCTTGCACCAAGGGAGAAAGCAGGGTGAGCTTTTTGTTGCCCCACAGGGTGCGGGTCCGGGCCCGGGTCAGGAATACCTGCCGGGAAGCCCGGGTAAGCCCGACGTAGAAGAGACGATTTTCCTCTTCCGGGTCACTGCGTCCTTCGCCCTCCGGTTCCCAGGGGAGCAGCCCGGCCTCGCAGCCGACGATGAAAACATAAGGAAACTCCAATCCCTTGGCTGCATGCAGAGTGAGGAGCTTCACCTTTTCCGCGGCCAGGTCCAGGCCGTCCAATTCAGGGCCCACGCTTTCTTTGGGCAGTAAACAGGGGATGCCCGCGGCCGTCAGGCTCTGTTCCAGTTTCGGGCCCAGGGCATGAAGCCGGTAGAGCACGGCCACATCCCGGAAACCTGCTTCCTCCTCGGAGTCCCGATGCCGGATTTTTTGGTCTTCCAGGGCCAAGTGACTCAAACCTCCCACCAGCTTTTCAATTTCCCGGGCAATGGCCTGGGCTTCCCCGGCCTCCGTGGCCCGCTCCAGCAAGACCAGGGGCCGGTTCCCGGGACGATGGGTCATCAAGGCCGGGAGTGCGACCCCGGCCGCGGCCCGGACCTGGCGGGCCGCGTCCAGGATGGGCGGAGGCAGGCGATAGGTCTCCTCAAAGTTAAGGGTCACCGCGTCCGGCCAGTCCTCCCGGAAATGCGTGAAATACCGGGGGGAGGCACCCCGGAAGCCGTAGATGGCCTGATCCGGGTCGCCGATGACCATGATCTCTGCATCAGGAGCGGCCAGGGCCCGGAAGAACCGGTATTGGGCCGCGTTCAGGTCCTGGTATTCATCCACCAGCAGGTGGCGGTAGCGTTGCTGATAAACATCCTGCAAATCCGGCTGCCGGAGAAGCAGCAGTGTGGGCCGGGCGATGAGGTCTTCATAATCCCAAAGCCCTTCTTGCAACAGCGCGGCTTCATAATCTTGGAATGCCGCGGCCTCCGGTTCGTTAACTCCTTCCAGGTCCTCAGGGTATTGAAGGGCTTGTTTCCAGTGGATGATACACTTCTCCAGGGAAGAGAAGGGCACTTTATGGCGCTTGGCGGCCTCGCGGATTAATTGGCGCCGTTGCTCTTCCGAGGCCACCTCCCGGGGGGCTTCCCGGGCCAGCAAAATCTGATGCCCAAGGGCATGAAAAGTCTTAATGGTCAGGCGTTCGAGGCCCGGAAAATCCGGGAGCAGACCCCGGATACGAGCTTCCATTTCCCCCGCGGCCTGGCGGGTGAAGGTGAGGGCCAAAATCTCCTCCGGAGGCACATTTCGTCTCCCTAGGAGATGAGCCACGCGGTGGGTCAGGGCCCGGGTCTTGCCGGTGCCCGGACCGGCCTGGACGATGAGGGGCGGACCGGCATGGAGCACGGCCCGGGTTTGGGCCGGGTTCAACCCGGCCAATAAAGGATCTTCGGGAATTTCCGAAGCGGGTTCCGAAACCTTGTAGCTGGGGGTATCTTCGAGTTTTCCGGGCGGAATTGCCGGGGAGAGTTTGTTGCTTTCCTGCACCGGCGCGGGCGGGCTCCAGAAAGCCCCCTGCCCCTGGAGCTGCCGGCGTTCCTCCGGGGTGAAGAGACGAATCTCCCCATAGACCCCGTCATAGCCCGGGGCAATGTGGGCCTGGCCCCGGCGCATCTTATCGATTCCGTAAGCCAGGAGACTGCCGCCTTCCCGGGCTAAATCCGCCAGAGGGACGCGGCGCAGGATTTCCAGTTCCGGCCCCAACTTCTCCAGGAGGCGGAAGTATAAGTGATTTACCTTTTTACTGCCGGGATTGACCGCCAATACCTGGCCCAGCACTTCCGGCAGAGGAATCAGGGACTCGAAAGGCCGGGCTTCCGCGGGTTGCTGGCCGGGCCGCCGGTCCGCCAGGTCCAGGACCCGGTGCATTACCCCGTAAGTCAAAGGTTTGTGGCATTGGGGACATTTGCCCCCCCAGGCCGCGGCTTCCTCAGGGGTGGCGCGCAGGTTGCAGGCCCGGTGTCCGTCCAGATGATATTTGCCTTCCTGGGGAAAAAACTCAATAGTGCCCCCGAACCCTTCTTTGGTGCGAATCGCCCTGGCCAGGTCCGGAAAAGTGGGGGAGACATGAAAAATATTGGCTTCCCGGGCCAGTTTCGGGGGCGAGTGGGCATCGGAGTTGGAAATTAAGAGAAACCGGTCCAAAGCGCTCACCCGCCAGTTCATGGCCGGGTCGGAGGAGAGCCCGGTCTCCAGGGCGTGAATGTGACGGGTATGCTCTTCAAAACATTCTTCCAGAGAATCGAAGCCGCTCTTGGCCCCCAACACCGAAAACCAGGGCGTCCAGATGTGCGCGGGAATCACCAGGGACGCGGGGTCGATCTCCAGGGCCAGTTCCAGGACGTATTTGGCGTCCAGGCCCAGGATGGGGCGGCCGTCCGCGGTGACGTTTCCCAGGCGGCCCAGGCGGGCCGAGAATTGCTGCGCCGCTTCCAGGCTGGGCAGCAGCAGCAAGAGGTGAACCTTGCGGACCTGCCCGGCTTTTTTATAGATGGTGCTCACTTCGCCGGTAATCACGAAGCGCACCCGGGAAACCCGGTCCCAATGAGCCCCCCTGAGTTTCAGGGGCAGGACCAACTCCGGCTTTAACTCATAAACCCCGGGGGCCGCGGGTTCCAGTTTGGCCTCCAGCTCTTTGAGCCACTCGGGGTGGGTGCAGTCGCCGGTGCCCACCACCTGCAATCCTTTATAACGGGCCCAGAGGTCCAGATGCTCCAGGTCCGCGTCCTTGCCGGTGGCGATGGAATAGCGGGAGTGAATATGAAGATCCGCGACCACTTCCATGGGTTGACAACTTATCACAAAACCCGGGGGGAAGCCAGATGCCCGTCTGCCTTGGAAAAGCCTCCTGCCCTCTGGACGCAGGTAAAATGATGATTACCTATATATGGAAATTAACCTAATTAGTAGGAATCAAGAGGAGGACCTGGAAATGATTAAGGCTATAAGCAGGATTTTGCTGTCAGCAGCGCTTCTTGTGTTCCTGTCGGGCGCGGGCCTGGCCCAGACAGCCAAACCGGAGCATCCGACTAAACCGGAGCACCCCAAAGCGGAACAACCGAAGCCGGACCACCCGAAGGCGGAACCAGGGAAGGCCGAGCACCCGCAGCCGGGGAAGACGAAACCGGAACACCCCACGGGAGAGCAACCGAAGCCGGACCACCCGAAGCACGAGCACCCGACGAAGTAAGGTCCATACTCTAAATTGCGGCCTAGTGCCCAATAAGGAATGTCCATGAACTGGCGAACGATAGTATTCGCAATAGTAGTGGCTTGCGTTTTGTTCGGAGGCGGCGGGCGGACTGCGTTGCAGGAGGTGTGGGCCGCGTCTGCCCTGTCCGAGCCTGATCAAGTAACCGCTGACATCCAGAAAGGCATCGAGAGGCACATCGAGGAGCAGACCCGCCGGGGAGGAGGATATTTCGACCTCCCTTTCAAAGATAAAAAACTCCGTCTGAAACTGGTCCGGGTCCATACCGAATACCTCTCGAAATTGGGCCCCCAACGCTTTTTTGCCTGCGTGGACCTGGTAGACGTCAGCGGCGACGTCTATGACGTGGATTTCTTTCTGGCCGGTGAGCAGGCGGCGATGAAAGTTACCGAAACCACCGTCCATAAGATAAACGGCCAGCCCTTCTACGCCTGGGAGCAGAAAAGTGACGGCACCTGGCGGCGCATCCCCATGAAAAAGGCGTCCATCGGACATCTGGGGGTTATCAAGGACCGGGACGAATTCGAGTTTTTCTACCGGGCCACCCTGCCCCAGATAACCGGGGCCGCGCGCATGTGGCTGCCGCTGGCGGGCACGGACGCCTTCCAGACCGTGGAGATAAAATCCATCAATGCTCCGGGAAAGCAAAAAATATTGCAAGATACCGAGCATGCCAACAAAATCCTTTTCCTCGAACTTGCTGCGGAGGACAGCGGCAAACAGGTGGAAATCCGCTACCAGGTGAAGCGCAAGGAGAAGGCGGCATATGCGGAACCTGGGGCCGATCAGGGAAAATATCTGAAACCGGAGAGTCTGGTGCCTGTTAATGAGGATTTCCGCAAGATCGCTGGGGAAGTCGTCAAAGACAAGAAGGGCGACCTGGTGCGGGCCAGGGCGCTTTATGACCACATCATCGATCGCATGCGCTACATGAAGTATGGCGACGGCTGGGGGAAAGGCGACGCGGTCTACGCCTGCAACGCCCGCACCGGCAATTGCACGGATTTCCATTCCTACTTCGTGGCTCTGGCCAGGGCAGTGGGCATTCCGGCTCGCTTCGCCATCGGTGCGGCTATCCCTTCGGAGCGCAACGACGGCGGGGTGGACGGTTATCATTGCTGGGCCGAGTTCTTTGCCGAAGGCAAATGGTGGCCTGTAGACATCAGTGAAGGCAATAAATACTCCAGCCTGGCCACTTACTACTTCGGCCACCATCCGGCCAACCGCCTGGAATTCAGCCGGGGCCGGGACCTGGTGGTGGATCCCGGACCCGCTTCCGGCCCCATTAATTTCCTGGCCTATCCCGTGCTGGAAATAGAAGGCAAGCAGGTTAAAGCACCGGTGGAGTTCTCCTTTAAGAGAAGCGAGCGCCGGGGCTAGGAAAGGGGGTGAATAATTGGAGCGGATTGCCCCGGAAACCCTGCGGGATTGGTTGAAGGACCCGGAAGTCTATATCCTGGATGTGCGCGGTCCCCAGGCCTGGGAGGCCAGCGGGGTGAAAATCCCCCGGGCCCGGCATTTCGATCCCCATCAGCCGCTGGCAACCTGGGTGGATAACGTCCCTAAAGACAAGAAAGTGGTGGCCTACTGAGCCTGACAGGGCGAAGGCACCAGCGCCCGGGTGGCGCTGGAATTGGAGCAATTGGGTTTTTCCCGGGTCTATATCTTGACGGGAGGCTGGCGAGCCTGGGAAGAGAAAGGATACCCCATGGTTTCCAAGGACCAGGATTAGGGGCTTGCCTCAGAGAGAAAATAGGTCTTTGGCTTCAAGGGCTTTGCTTATGAGAAATTTCAATCCGGAAGGAGATGATCATGCGGAAATTCATCATCTTGGCCCTTGCGGGCATTTTGCTGTTGCTGGCCCTGAGTGTTGCCTTGTCGGCAAAGGAGGAAGTCAAAAGCATCAATCCCGCCGCGTTGCAAGCCATGCTCGGGGACCCGCAGTTGATGATTATCGATGTGCGGACTCCCAGTGCCTGGGCCGACAGTAAAAATATGATCAAGGGCGCGGTGCGGCAAGACCCCGGTAAAGTGCCCACCTGGGGCAAGACCTTGCCCAAGGATAAGAAAATTGTGGTCTATTGCTCCTGAGCCAATGAATACACCAGCGCCCGGGTGGCGCAACAACTGATGAATATGGGTATTACCCAGGTCATGGTCCTCAAAGGCGGCTGGACCGCCTGGGAAGAAGGGAAATATCCCACTGAACCCAAGAAATAGCGGCGCATTCTAAAGGATATGGGGCGGAATAAAAAAGGCCGCAGCAATAAAACCAGTTCTGCGGCCCGCAGCCCCTCGATGTAAGGGCGCGTATCCGAATAATCACCGGATCATTTACAAAAAGCCCCCTTCCCCCGGGGGGCTTTTAATTACCTGTTTATAGAGAAGCCTTGGCAGGCCAGGCGGGTCGGGATTCCTTTTCAAAATACGGCTGAAAGACGTCTTCGTCCAGGCGAAGCATCATGCCGCTGCATTGGGTGCAGAGCGCCGTGTGATCATCTAGGCCCGCCACCCTTTGATCCCGACTCTTACAGTCGACGCATTGGTATTCGTAAATCGGCATATCCTCTCCCCCTTTTCTATGCCGTTTGTATAAGCAATAATCATGCCCAATCAGGGAATCAAGGGGAGAAATATTTTTTTATAGAAATCTTAAGCAAATATCGGCAAAATTATTGTCATGGGTTCTTTTAAACTGCTGGGAAATATGCCGAGATATTGACATATGTTACTTTTTGCATCAGAAGTATTGGTATAATTGCCCCAATTTTCCCAAAGTCCCGCCAAGTCGGCAATGGAGGGTAAGTGTCTGTTTTAAAGGAAAAAAGACGGACAAAAATTGTCTGCACCCTGGGCCCCGCCTGCGCTGGAGAGGTCTTAAACAGATTGGTCAAGGCCGGGATGAATGTGGCTCGCCTCAATTTCTCCCACGGGACCCTGGAAGAGCACGCAGACTGGATCCATCGGGTCAGAGAAGTTTCCCAGGCCCAGGGCCGGCCGGTGGCCATTCTCCAGGATTTGGCCGGACCCAAGTTGCGCGTCGGCGAGATACCCGGAGGACAGGTGACGCTGAGCGCGGGCGAGGCCTTTGACCTGAGCCTGAAGCCCCTTTCCCCGGGAGAGCCCGGAGTGCAAGTGGATTTTCCGGAGATCGTTGCCGAAACTCCCCCGGGGGCGAGAATTCTCCTGGCCGACGGCCAGATTGAGCTCAAGGTGGAAAGAAAGTCGGCAGAAGCGCTACATTGCCGGGTTTCCGTGGGTGGGGTGTTACGCTCCCGGGTGGGGATCAATTTTCCCTCCCATACTCTGTCTGTCCCCGCGCTCACCCCCAAGGACCGGGAGGACCTTCGCTTTGCCGTGAAACAGGGGATTGACTACGTCGGCCTCTCCTTTGTGCGTTCTCCCCAAGACGTAATGGAGGCCCGGGAAGTCATTCGCTCCCTGGGCGGTGACATCCCCATCATTGCCAAGATTGAGAAACACGAGGCTTTGGAGCATTTGGACGATATCCTCCAGGCAGCCGACGGTCTCATGGTGGCCCGGGGGGATCTGGGGGTGGAGATGGCTCTGGAGAAGGTGCCCATCATCCAAAAACAGATCATCGCCGCGGCCAACCGGGCGGCCAAACCGGTGATCACCGCCACTCAGATGCTACTCTCCATGGTGAATCATTCTCATCCCAGCCGGGCCGAGGCCACTGACGTGGCCAACGCCATTCTGGACGGCACCGACGCGGTAATGCTTTCGGAGGAGACCGCCACCGGCCGGTATCCGGTGGAGGCGGTGAAATTTCTGGATCAGGTGAGCCGGGCGACGGAGAGTCATTTCCCTTATGTGCAGTGGCTCCGGGACCGGATGCCCCGGGGCCGCCTGGACATCTCTGAGGCCATCAGCCACGCGGCCTGCGAGATGGCCCTGGACCTGGAGGCCGGGGCCATTCTCACCAGCACGGACCACGGGGCCACCGCTCGCCTCATCAGCCGCTTCCGGCCCCGCACCCCCATCATCGCGGTGACACCCCGGTGGGAGACCTGGCGCCGCCTCAGTCTGTTATGGGGGGTTTTTCCCCTCCTGGCCCCCATGATCGAAAATACCGACCAAATGCTGCAAGTGGTGGAGCAGGTGGCCCTAAAGGCCGGCTTACTCAAATCCGGAGAGCGGGTAGTGGTTACCGCGGGCAGCCCCATCGGCACCCGGGGCACCACCAATCTGATCAAGGCGGATATTATCAGTTAGAGAAAGTGTCTATTTTCTCAAATAGGATTTTATCATTTCGAGAAGCGTGGGAAGCGTTTTCCGTTTTCCGTTTTCCGTTTTCTGTGAAAAGATAGGGAACAGTTGTCAGTTGCCAGTTCCCAGTTGCCAGTAATTAAAACTGAAAACTGAAAACAGGTAACTGGCAACTGGAAACCAAAACTTAAAAACCATCTCCCAATGGAGTCCACAATGCCTGAACACCTGGGAAGCTTCACTTTCGTGCTCCACTCCCACCTGCCTTACGTCATCGGCCACGGCCGCTGGCCCCACGGCATGGATTGGCTCAATGAAGCCGCAGCGGAATCCTATATACCCCTGCTCCGGGCCTTTAACCGCCTGGCTGCGGAGGGTGGGCCCACGGGGGTGACCTTGGGGGTCACTCCCATTCTCGCGGAAATGCTGGCTTCCGAGGTCTTCCGGCGGGAATTTAAAGATTATCTGAATGATAAGGTTGAGGCATCCCAGGAAGACCAGGCCACCTTCCAGAGATTAGGGGAGAAACACTTTTTATCTGTGGCCCAAATGTGGGAAGGCCATTACCGGGAACTGAAAAAGACGTTTTGTGAGGACTTTGGGGAAGACCTCCTGGGTGTCTGCCGGCGGTTAATGGATAACGGCACCCTGGAAGTGATCACCTCCGCAGCCACCCACGGCTATCTGCCTCTGCTGGGGCGGGATACCGCGGTGCAGGCCCAGGTGAAGCAAGGAGCGGCTGCTTACCGCCGCCATTTCGGCCGGGACCCTAAGGGTTTCTGGCTCCCGGAATGCGCGTACCGGCCCCGCTATAAATGGGTGCCGCCCTTGAAGGACATGACCGCGCCACCGGTGTTGCGCAAAGGGGTGGAGGAGTTTCTCTCCGAAAACGGACTCCGCTATTTCATCATTGATTCTCACCTATTAAAAGGCGGGAAAGCCATCGGCGTTTATAAGGATCGTTTCGAAGCCCTGGAGCGCCTCTGGGCGCGGTTCGCAGCCCAATACCAGGAGCGGCCCGAAGACCAGGAAAAGTCCCCCTATCTTCCCTACCTGGTTAGTTCCGCGCCGGAGAGCAAAAAACCGGAAGCCATCTTCACCCGGGACCCCAAGACCGGGCTCCAGGTCTGGAGCGGCGAATGGGGTTATCCCGGCGACGGCAATTATCTGGATTTTCATAAAAAACGGTTTCCCGGAGGGCTGCGTTACTGGCGGGTGACCAGCGCCAAAGCCGATCTCGCGGATAAAGGGCCTTACCATCCGGAGTGGATCACCTCCCGCCTCCATGATCAGGCGGACCACTTCGTATCCCTGATCCACGACATCCTCGCCGGATTTCAGGCCGCCCACGGCCAGCCCGGCATCGTCACCGCGCCCTACGACACCGAGCTTTTCGGGCATTGGTGGTTCGAGGGCCCGGAATGGCTTTACCAGGTGCTCCGCCGTTTGCAGAAAAGCGACCGGGTGAGCCTGAAATCCGCGGGCAGTTTCCTGGAAGAAGCCGCGCCCCTGTCCGTCATCTCCCTGCCGGAAGGCTCCTGGGGGGAGGGAGGCTATCACTGGATCTGGCTCAATGAGGATAATGACTGGACCTGGCGCCATATCTACCCTGCGGAAAAGGAGATGGAAGAACTGGCCCAGCGCTGGGCGGATGACCCCGACCCCCGCCTCCAGGACCTGTTGAAACAATGCGGCCGCAGCCTCTTCCTCCTGGAGGCCTCGGACTGGCAGTTTCTCATCAGCACTTTCTCGGCCCGGGATTATGCGGAACTGCGGCTGGTGATGCATAACGAGGATTTCCTGCGTCTGGCGGCCATGACCCGACAGTACGCGGCGGACCGTGATCTCGCCCCCGAAGACTGGAATTTTCTGGCAGCCTGCCGGGAACGGGACGCGGTTTTTCCGGATATTGATCCCAGGTGGTGGTCAAAGCTGGAATACCCACCGTCAGAGGTTGAGTGATTCTAAAGTAAGTTTTTAGTTTTCAGTTTTTAGTTAATAGATGATCTTGATTATTAATCTCTGGGAGAAAAGAAATCTCAGAAGCTCAAACTAAAAACCAAAAACTAAAAACTAAAAACCGTCTTTCCCGGGTGGGTTTTTCGCCACAGAAAAAACGATCTGTGGTTTTTTTACCACAAATTATTAAAGCTGAGCATTCTCCCAAGGGCGGTTTCCGGTTTATAATTTTGCTGGCTTATCGAGAAGTTAGCTTCTGGCCGCGCTCCCGGCCAAATTAATCAAAGCCTGGTATAGGGATTGCACCCTGCCTCTTTAATATGTTCTGGCAAAAGACTCTGGCGCGTCCATTAAGTTTTGCCGGCATCGGCCTCCACGGAGGCCGGCCGGTGGCGGTGACTATTCATCCGGCCCAGGCCAACCAGGGGCTGCGGTTCGTGCGTGCGGACCTGCCGGGCCGTCCCCAGATCCGGGCCCATTACTCCCGGGTGGTGGAAACCACCCGGGCCACCACCTTGGGGGAGAACGGCTGCACCCTGTCCACCGTGGAACACCTGCTGGCGGCCCTGGGGGGCCTGGGCGTGGATAACGCTCTGATCCGGGTGGAAGGGCCGGAGCTGCCCATCATGGACGGCAGCGCGGCTCCTTTTTTCCGGCTCTTGACGGAAACCGGACTGCGTTCCCTGCCCTGGCCCCGGGCCCATGTCCTCATCCAGCGGCCTGTGGAACTAAAGGAAGGAGACCGGTGGATGCGGGTGGTTCCCGGGGAGCCGCAAATCACCTATACCATCGAATTTCCCCATCCCCTGATCCGCCGCCAGCGGTACTCCGTCCCGGTGAAACCCGGGATTTTCGGGCGGGAGATCGCGCCGGCCCGGACCTTCGGTTTTTTGAAAGAGGTGGAATACTTGAAGGCCAACGGCCTGGCCCTGGGAGGGTCCCTGGACAACGCCGTGGTCCTGGACGAAGCTGGGGTGTTGAATCCTGACGGCCTGAGGTTTCCCGAGGAATGCGTGCGTCATAAGATTCTGGACGCGGTGGGGGACCTGACATTATTGGGCATGCCCCTGGTGGGCCGCGTCGAGGTAGGCTGGGGGAGCCACGCTTTGCACCTGAAATTTCTGGAGCACCTGATGGCCCAGGAGGACGCTTGGCGCATCTGGGTGCCCTCCAGCAGGGAGCGTACGGACAGGCCCCGTTGGACCCCCGCGCCCTTGTGGGAGGGAGCGACGGCGTAAGCAGCTGTCAGCTTTCAGCTATCAGCTTTCAGCTTAAAAGATAAAAAGAGGGCGGCCAGGAGCCGCCCTTTATTTTTTGCTACTATTCAGAATTATTTATCTCGTTCCCAAGCTCCAGCTTGGGAACGCAAATCTAGGCCGAAGCTTTGCTTCGGCACCTTTGAAGACAATTGGCGCTCAGGCCTCGCCTTATACCACCTCCCCCACCAAAACCTCACCCTGCAACTCCCGGAAGCGCAACATCACTATCTGGTTTTTCAAATCCATTGGTCCGGGTAGCAACACCCGCAAATAATTGGCGCTCAGGCCTTTGAGCCAGCCGGTCTGGGATGCGGGGCCTTCCACCAGGACCTCCCCGGTCCGGTCTAATTGGGACTCCAGGAATTGCTTTTTTTTCCTCTGTCCCAATTCCCGCATCCTTTTGGCCCGGCCTTGGACTGTACCGGCGGCTACCCGGGGCATCGCTGCCGCAGGCGTGCCGGGCCGGGGGGAAAAGGGGAAGACGTGGAGATAGGTCACCGGCAAAGATTCTATCAGGGCGTAAGTGGCCTCCATGTCCGCGGCGGTCTCTCCCGGAAAGCCCACCAGCACGTCCAGGCCCAGGCCCGCGTCCGGGAAAAGCCGGTTGATCTCCTCAACTAAATCCCGGAATTCCTTAGGGCTGTAATCCCGGCCCATCGCGGCCAGAACCGGAGCCGCACCGCTTTGCAAGGGCAGGTGGAAATGGGGGCAGAAACCGGGAAACTCAGCCAATTCCTGAAGCAGTGCCGGGGTGACTTCCTGGGGTTCCAGGGAGCTGAGGCGGAGCCGGGGTGGGCGGGCATGGGAACGGAGTATCCGCAACAACGCGGTCAGGTCCGTGGTGGGGGTCAGGTCCACGCCGTATTGGCCTAAGTTGACCCCGGTGAGCACCGCTTCCCGGTAACCCGCGGCGGCCAGCTTCTCCAGGGCCGCGGCCACTTCCTCTGGCGGCAGGCTGCGCCGGGGCCCCCGCACCTGGGGGACGATGCAGTAAGTGCAATCGTGCTCGCAGCCGTCCTGGATTTTCAGGCGGGGCCGGGTGTGGCCGGCGATTACCGGAGCAGGCAAGGTCTGAAAGGCCTCCCCAGGAGTAAATGCCTCCACCTGGAGCAGTGGCTGTTCCAGAGGCAGTTCCGCCAGCAAAGCCGCCAGCCGCGCCTTCTCCCGGTTTCCCAGGACGGCCTGCACCCCTGGGAGAGTGGCCAGTTCTTCCGGGGACCGCTGGGCGTAGCAGCCCGTGACCCAAAGGGGCACTCCGGGGAACTCCCGGGCCAGGCCGCGGATAGCCTGGCGAGCCTGCTGGTCCGCCCGGGCGGTGACGGTGCAAGTGTTCACCAGGAGCAGGTCCGGAGCGGTTCCTTCAGCGGCCTCCAGCCAGCCCTGGGCGATGAGGGCCTGGGTCAGACCCGTGGTGTCGCATTGGTTGACTTTGCAGCCGAAGGTAATGATACGGAAAAAACCGTTTTCCGTTTTCCGTTTTCCGTTTTCCGTGGTCATCATAAAAAGCTTACCAGATATAAGGTATCAACCGGTAGCGGACCCTCTCCTTGTAGGCATCGTAACCTTCCAGTTCCCGCTTCAGGAATTCTTCTTCAAGATGAATACGCGCGATCAGAATGATGAATACCGCGCTTGCCAATAGAGCCGCGGCATAAGATTCCAGCCACAAAGGGATGCCGATGAACAGTGGTATGGCCCCTGCGTACATGGGGTGCCGGACGACGGCATAGACCCCGGTATCGATTACTCTTTGGCGTCTTTCGGTAATGTGTTTGATGACCGGTGCGGCAAACGGGTTCTCTCTCAACGCGAGATAGTTGATCCAAAATCCCAGGAGAAACATTGCCAGCCCTGCCGCGGAAATAAGGTGTCCGGGCCGCCCGAGTAGATGATAGCGAAAAATGTCCAGGGGGATGAAAACAAATATGCCGAGAAAAATGGCAATCAGCATAACCAAAATGATTTTATCCGCCAGGGGCTGGTCTTTCTGGTGAAAGACCTTAAAGCGCTCTTCGAGCAAATCCTGGTGCCCGGGAAAGAGGGCAGCGGTCGCCACTATGCCGATAACCGAATATACCCCGAGGAACACCCAGGCGCGCCACCACCTGAAAGTGCCAGCCGGTAAAAAGAGGAGGGTGCCGAGGATAGCTACCTGGAGGATGATGCCGAGGATTAATTTAAAGATCAGTTTAGGGGTATTCTTGCCAAGGGGCATGAGCCTTTCCTTGTTTAGACCTCACGCAAAGACGCGGAAACCATGAATAATAATAATTCTTGGCGTCTTAGCGTCTTGGCGACTTTGCGTGAGACACACAACCCTGGGATTCTTACTTTATTCTTTCCTCAATCCAACCGCCGCCGATGAGTCTTTCACCATCGTAAAAGGCTACGGCCTGGCCGGGGGCCACCGCAGCCTGGGGGGTCTCAAAAATGACGCGCACTTCTCCTGAATTTTCCAGAATAATACGCGCGGCCGCGCCGGGGTGCCGATAACGGATTACGGCCCGGGCGGTGAGTTCTCCAAATGGGGGATCAATGAGCCAGTTAACTTCTCTGGCCCGGAGGCCGGAAGAAAAAAGTTCCTCTTTATGGCCCAGGACCACCTGGTTGGTCTCCGGCCGGAGCTCCACCACGTAATAAGGCGCGGCCGCGGGCACCCTCAGCCCCCGGCGTTGGCCTACGGTGTAATATTCCAGACCCCGGTGGCGGCCCAGGACCCGGCCTGAGCAATCCACCAGTTCTCCTGGCTCCCCCAGGCTGCCCTTCAGTTCCAGGAGAAAATCCTGATAGGACCCATTAGGGATAAAACAAAGCTCTTGGCTCTCGCGGTATACTTCCGCTCTGGGCAAGCCTAACTCGTCATAACGGCGGCGCATTTCCGCTTTGGTAAACTCCCCCAGGGGAAAAAGAAGGTGGGGCAAAAGCTCCCGGGGCAGACGCTGGAGGAAATAGGACTGGTCTTTACTCCGGTCCCGGCCCCGGCGCAGCTCCGGCGCGCCATCCGTGCCCGCTTGCAGCCGGGCGTAATGGCCGGTGGCCAGATAAGGAACCCCGGCCTCCTGGAGCAGAGGCCAAAGCAGGCCGAACTTCACGGCCGCATTGCAGCGGACGCAGGGGTTAGGAGTGCGGCCCCGGGAGTACTCCCCGGCAAAATAATCCAGGACCAGGCGGGAAAAATCGTCCCTCAGATCAATTTCCAACCAGGGGATGCCCAGACCCTGGGCCAGGGCTTCCAGATGTATCCGGTCAGGGCCGCCTGGAGCCAGGCGCAGATGCACCCCCACTACTTTCAGGCCCTGGTCCCGGAGCAGGGCCGCGGCCATGGCGCTGTCTACGCCACCACTCAGTGCCACCGCTACTTGGGCGCGGTTCAGGTTCTTGAACAAGGACATATGTTCAAATTACGTTTAATTTTTTTAAGGTGATGTTAAATTTTCGGTCAAGTGCTATCAGTTTATAATATATTGATTTAGTTGTAAATATAGAAAAAAGGAGGCGCGCGGCGAGGACTATGTCCAGAATGTTGAACAAAAGAGCAATGGTCGGTTGGAGGTAAGGATCAGGACATGGAAAAGGCCAACTCATCCAGAAAACGCACCGCCACGCCGCAGGCGCGGTCGGCCCCCAGGAGTTGATCCAGGCGCAGGACCTCGCCTTTGGCTTGAAGATGTGAGGTGCCCAGAAGATCCAGGGAGGGGAGGGACGCGGCAATGGTGAACTGCAAAATTTGCCCGGTTTGGAGGTTTACCGGCGGCGGGCACTCGAAGTAAAGGCCCCCCAGGCTGATGTTTTTGAGAATGCCCAGGCCCTGAACTCCTTCCCCGGTAACATTCTCCGAGACATCTTGAAAGCGCACCGGCAGAGTCAGCACCAGGCGGTTATGGCGTCTTTTTTCTCCCATCTTGCCCCCCCAAGCAGGTTATCAGTCTTTACCTTTTAGCAGAAATCGTGCCATTAATGTAACATTTTCCTGCCCAAATAGTCAGTTTTGGCCGCTACCCAGATATTTCTTGACGGGTGGTTACCCTTCCTTTACGATATGGAAAAATTTTCTGCATTAGACGCGACGCGTCTTCAGAAGCAAAGGTCGTAATATGTCTTTCATTGTGGCCATCCTTAATCAGAAGGGAGGCACCGGCAAAACCACCACCACCATCAATCTCGCGGCCGCTTTGGCCTTCCAAGGCCACCGCACCTTGATGGTGGACCTGGACCCCCAGGGCCACACCACCATCGGACTCGGCGTGGAGCCGGATTCCTTCAAGGAGTCCATGGCCGAAGTCTTCACTATTCCCAAAAAGAGCATTCAGGATGTGGTGGTGCCCACGTACATCCCCAAGTTGTTTGTGGCTCCGGCCACCATTCACCTGGCCCAGGCCGCGGAACAGGTCTATTCCCGGGTCTTTCGGGAGGCCATCCTGGCCCAGGCCCTGAAGGGGGCGGATTTTGAATTCGTGATCATCGACTGTCCGCCGTCTTTGGGAGTGCTCACCACCAACTCCCTGTACGCCTGCGATTTCATCATTATTCCCTGCCAGATTTCCCGCTACTCTTTGGACGGCCTGGCCGATCTCCTGACCACCATTGAGACCGTCAAATCCCTGGGTCTGGAAGAGCTGTTCCAGGGGGACCATTTTCGCATTCTCCTCACCATGTTCGATAAACGCAACCGGGTCACCAACGAATACATCCTGGAGCAGCTCAAACCCTACCGGGAAAAGACCTTTGCCACTCCCATCATGAAGAACGAGGCCCTGAACCAGGCCCAGATCGCCCAAAAATCAATCTTCGATTATGACCCCAAGAGCTCCGGGGCCCTGGATTACTATCAAATAACCGCCGAGTTTCTGGAAATATGGCAAAAAAGAAACAATTTGCCGGAAAAAAGACCAAGCTTGCAGAGCTGCCGCTAACCCGGGTTTTGGAGCAGAAAGCCGGGGACGAGGCCGCGTGGGAAGAACTGCAAACCTCCGGTGCCACCGGCTCCCGCCAGCTGCTCCTTTCTCTGGAAAGGACCGGCGAAAAAGCCGCCGGACCCCTGGCCGCGGCCTATCTCCAGGTTCTGGAAGAACTGACGGTCTTACAGGCTGACTTAAGGCCGGACACCGCCTCCGCCCCCAACCATGAACTTCAGCCGCGTACGGCTCTGCCCCCCGCGCCTAGCCTCCTCCAAGCCCTGCGTCAGGCGAGAGAAGGGCTGCAAGACCTTCACCGTTTGTTGTCGGAGTAGAAGGCGTCTAAGGTCAGAGGGTTAAAAGGTAAAGAGGTTAAAAGGGGAAAAGAGAACGAAAAGAAAGAAAAGGTTGCCCTTCCCCCTTCCCCTTTTGCCCTTTTAACCTTTTCCCCCTCCATTCCCCTACCTCTGTATCCCGAATCTTTCCCAGATAACCGGACGCCAGAAGCGGGGACCGGCCAGATCCAGGTGGACGGTGATCATCTGTTCTTCTTCCCCGGCTTTGAGAATGACCCAGTCGCTGAGGTCGTCCCAGTTGCGCACCAGGCGAGAAAGCTCCGCGCCGTCTTCCGGTCCCGGGGGTTGAATGGCAAAGGAGCCACCCCCGTGCATGGGGTAGTGGCGGCCCGCAATTTCGGACATAAAGGAGGAGGTGTTTACTCCCACCACCGGCAGGTAGTTGTCGAAGGCCCGCACCAAGGCCCCCAGGGACCAGTGCCCCCGGAGGATGGGGAAAATGCTGGGGTTGACCACCAGATCCGCCCCCTGGTCGGTGAGGTGCCGCGCGGCTTCGGGTTGGCCCCAGAAATCGATGCATATGGCCAAACCTAAGCGGCCGAAATCGGTGTCAAAGACCTGGAAACCGCTGCCGGGGGTGACGCCGAAGCCTTTGCGCTCCAGGTTGCCCAGGGTGCATTTGCGTTGGCGGCCCACCAGGTTGCCGGCGCGGTCAAAAAGGGTGGCGGTGTTATAGCGGCGGCCTTTGCTCTCTTCCACCAGCCCGGCGACGAGGTAGGCGTTAAGGTCCTTGGCGGCTTGGGCCAGGGCTGCGTCGCCGGAGAAAGGAAAATATTCCGGAAAGCAGATGAGATCAGCCTGCTGGCCCCGGCAGGCCTCCAGAAGTTTAAGAGCCCGATCCACGTTTTCGGGACTGTCCAGAAAGGCCACCGGAGTGGACTGGATGAGGATGATTTTGACTAAGGGAGACATCACGCCTCTTAAGCGGTCTTCAGTCTTCAGTCTTCAGCTAAAGAACGAGAATGAGCGATTAAGAATAATTTAATTGGTGGAGCCTGACAGGTAAATAGGGTAATTGATTTTCTCTTAAATTTTCTGCTCTTTAAAACGTACCTCCCGCACTTTTTGCATTTTTTCGGGTTTAAGGTCCTTCACTTGGGCCTTCACCTTGGCCAGGCGGAGGGCCGTGGGGGGATGGGTGCGGTAGATGCCCACCTGCTGGTTTGTCTGCCCCATCATTTTGGCGAGCAGGGAGGCCAGGGCTTCAGGGCTATATCCGGCCCGGCTCAAAGTGCGCAGGGCCTCCTGGTCCGCGGCCCACTCCGCGGTGCGGCTGTAGCCGTTGGTGGCGATGGACTTGAAGACGTCATTGATGGAGCCTTCGTACAGGGTGACCATCTGCGCGGCTCTGCCGCCCCTCTCCTTGGCCGCAGCGATGCGGCGGTCGGCCACCACTTCCGCCCAGCGGGATTTGGCGATGGAGTTGATGCCGTCCCGGTGGGCCACGTGGGCCACTTCGTGGGCCAGAGCCGCGGCCAGCTCATCTTCATTGCCGCATATCTTCAGCATTCCCCGGGTAATCAGGATGATCCCTCCGGGGCACGCAAACGCGTTGGGCTCCGGGCTTTCCAGGACCGCAAAGTGATAACCCTTGTAGGTTTTGGGGCGGGAAGACTTCCGGGCCACGGTCTGGCCTACTTCGTTGACGTAAAGTTGCAGTTTGGGGTCTTGAACCAGGGAATAGGCGGTGAGAATGCGGGCGGCCACGGCCCGCCCCACCAGGTATTCTTCGGATTCACTGACGTTCCGGGTGGCCTGCTGGACCCGGGCCACGCGCATCTCCGCCCGGGTGACGGGAGGGAAGGCCTGGGAATGGGCGTCGCTCCAGACCAACAGGAGCATAGCCGGCAGGATGGCAAAAGAGAGAAATCGTTTCACAGATAAGTCTCCGTTTTGCTTGAAAAAGTTCAAGGTTCAAAGTTCAAGGTTCAAAGTTCAAGGTTCAAAGTTTAAAAGCCATTTCCAAGAACTTCAAATAATTACGGGAGAGCCAACGGTTCGTGAAAGCTGAATTATTCTTGTCTAACAGTTCACCGGTCAAAAATCCTCTTTTAATTAATAATGAGGCTATTTCCGCTCAGCAAACGCTGGCAAAGGTCTTCAATTTCGACGAGGGAAACCGTTCAAGTTGGGATTTCAGAAGAAGGTTTAGTATTCACCCAACTTTGAACCTTGAACTATGTTGAGAAAAGAAGCAGGTTTTAAGGCAGGGCCAAAAAACGGATGAAATTTTTCAAAGTCCGGGGATCATAGATCGGTTGACCCTTGGGCCCCAATTGGTTTTGCAGGGTCTTCAGCGCGGCAAACGGCGCCAGCGGTTGCTGGCCCGGACGATGGCCGGTGAGACCGTCGTACGCATCCACCACGCGCAGGATCCGGGTCCAGGGATGTTGTTTATCCAAGGACAATCCCCGGGGATAACCCGAGCCGTCGGCATTTTCATGGTGCTCCAGGACCAATTGCCGGACCTCAGGGGACAGCGATTTGCATTCTTTTAACTTCTCATAGCCAAGATGCGAATGCTTTTGGATAATCTCCCGCTCTTCTCCGACCAAAGATTCCCGCCGATAAAGAAGTTCTTCCGGAATTTCAGTGAGTCCCAAGTCATGAAAAAGGCCGCCCAATCCTACCATAAGACTGTCATGCCGGGATTTATGCAGAAAAAGCATCAAGCCAGCCCCTAAAAGACAGACGTTAATGGAGTGGTTGTAAAGGGTATAGTTACGATAGAGCAAGGTCCATACCAGCTTTAAAGAATCAATGTCTTTTTGTAGTATCTTCACCAGGCGCTCTACTTGACTTTGGGCCAGATAAATGTACCGGCCCAGATGCGGGGAATTGAAAGCCCGGTAAAGACTGAAATTCAAATGCTCCAACAAGACCAGAAGCTTTTCTTTGGGGTAATTTTCCTTTTGGATATCGAACAACAATAAGTGGTTGTTCAGATAAGCGATAACCCGCTCCAGATCTTTCCGTGGAAAGTAAAAGCGATCAACTCCCAGTCTTTCCAGAACTTCCACCCAGGACGGCTCCAGAATCTCTTCCGCTTCCAGAAAAGGTAAGAAAGCGACTTCTTGATCCTCTTCGAGGCTTACTTTAACGTAGAGGTTAAAGGAAAGTTTTTCCCCAGTCATCAAGGTTTGCAGATATATGGGAAGGTAGTGGGATATGCCGGAGGTGCCGAAATTTCTGCGGAGAACTTTCAGTTGGTTGGCAAATAATTGCTGTCTGGTGCTATGCACATCCATTGTGCGGGTGTCCTTCCCTGATGCCTAATCTTATATATTATCTCTTCTTATATCGGCATTTGTCCCAGGACAATTAAACGCTTAAACCATTTTCCGGGAACGGATTAAAAAGAAGGATAGGATTAAGATCGGCAATATTTAACAGCTATTTCAAATCAACGCCTCCATTTGCTGTGCTTCTCTTATTGGTTCTGGACAGGAAACTATCCCCAACCATTTTCAGATGTAAGTAAGCCAGCTCTGATAACGTGCGTCTTCGCCTTTCACCACCGCGAAAAATGCGTCCTGGAGTTTCTGGGTGATGGGGCCGGGTTTGCCTGCGCCGATGCGGCGGCCGTCCACCTCCCTGAGGGGTGTAAGTTCCGCGGCCGTGCCGGTGAGAAAAGCCTCATCGGCCAGATATAGCTCATCCCGGGAAAAGAGATCTTCTTTCACTGGCACTCCCAGGTCCCGAGCCAGGGTCAGGATGGCGTCCCGGGTTATTCCTGGCAGCACTGCGGTGAGGGGCGGGGTCTTGACTAGGCCGTCCCTGACGATAAAGATGTTTTCTCCCGAGGCTTCGGCCACGTAGCCGTCAGTATCCAACATAATGGCTTCGTCATAACCCAACTGGGTGGCCTCCCGCTTGGCCATGATGGAATTAACATAGTTCCCCGTGGTCTTGGCTTTGGTCATCATCACGTTCACGTGATGCCGGGCGAAAGAGGAGATTTTACCCCGGATGCCCTTCTTCAGCCCTTCATCCCCCAGGTAGGCGCCCCAGACCCAACTGATGATGGCTAATAGCACGGGATTATTCTGGGGGTGCAGCCCCATGACTCCTTCCCCAATAAAGGCCAGGGGACGGAGATAGGCCTCTTTCTGTTGATTGACCCGGAGAATTTCACAGCAAGCCGCCTCCACTTCGGCCTGGGAAAAGGGAATGTCCATCTGCACGACGTGGGCTGAGTCAAAGAGACGCCGAATGTGTTCGGGCAGACGGAAGATCGCGGTGCGGCCGTCACTGCAATGGTATGCCCTGATTCCTTCAAAAACCCCCAAACCGTAATGCAAGGAATGGGTTAAGAGATGGACCCGGGCTTCATCCCAAGGAATGAATTGGCCGTCCAGCCAGATGCTCTTCGCCTTTTCCACCATCTGTTTGCTCCCCAAGAGTTTAAAGGAAATTTCTAACCCATCGGCTTCGGGATGTCAAACTAATTTAAGCCGCGGTTTTCACTGTCTTAAGGCTGTATTTTTCGGTATGATGAGCAGAAGCGAAAGCGGTTGCGGCATTACCGGAATTTCTGCAACTTCAAGTATTGCCTTTTTCCCCTTAAAGCCAGCTTAAACAGTAATCGTGTGGATACTTAATTTATTTCAAACAAAAACGGAAAACGATATCTATGACAACCAAAATCAAAGCCGGAGTCATCGGCGTGGGTTATCTGGGCCGCTTCCACGCGGAAAAATACGCGGCCTTGCCGGACGTGGACCTCATCGGGGTGGCCGACTCGAACCCGGCCCGGGCCCGGGAGGTGGCGGGCAATCTCCATACCCAGGACTTTACCGATTATCATCAATTATTGCCCCTGGTGGACGCGGTGAGCGTGGCCGTGCCCACCACCTCCCACTTCGATGTAGTCCGGGATTGCCTGGAAAAGAACGTCCAGGTGCTGGTGGAAAAACCCCTGGCCGTCACCGCCGGGGAAGCCGAAGCCCTGGTGGACCTGGCCCGCCAAAGAGGCCGCCTGCTGATGGTGGGCCATCTGGAGCGCTACAACTCGGCCATGGAGGAGCTTCGGGCCAAGGTGACCCGCCCGGCCTTCATTGAAAGCCATCGCCTTTCTTTTTATAAGGAACGGGGCATTGACGTGGACGTGGTCCTGGACCTGATGATCCATGACCTGGATCACGTTCTGGGCCTGGTGCCTTCCCCGGTCCAGGAAATCAGGGCTGCGGGGGTCTCCGTGCTCACCGAAAAGATTGACCTGGCCAACGTCCGCCTGGAATTCGCAGACGGCTGCACCGCCAACCTCACCGCCAGCCGTATGTCCTTCAAAAGCATGCGCAAGTTCCGCCTTTTTCAACCGGATGCTTACCTGTCCGTAGACTTCGAAGCCCGGGAGCTGACCGTGGCCTCCCGCCAGGAAGGGGCCCTGGGGCCCATCCCCGGGGTGGCTCTGGAGACCAAGCGCTTCCCCCAGGAAGACGTTTTGTTCAAGGAAATCTCCAACTTTGTGGCCGCGGTGCAAAAAAAGGAAGAGCCCCGGGTGACCGGGGAAGACGGCCGGGCCGCGCTCGTCTTGGCCCTGGATATCATCGGCGCGATGCGCACGGCCAAGGTTTGAAAGGAGAAGGTTCAAAGTTCAAGGTTCAAAGTTATCCCTAAACCTAATCCGAGACTTCCAGATATGTTATTGACAGGCAAATAGTTCTGAGAAGTGGTTTTTAAGTCCCCCTTTATAAAGGGGGATTTAGGGGGATTTTCAAGCGCTTATAAAATCCCCCCTACCCCCCTTTTGAAAAGGGGGATGGCTATTTCCAAAAGCCCCTCCGTGTGGCTGATTTAAGACGGAGTCATAAATAGGTTTTGAAATGACTTCTAAGCAATTGACCAAGAACCAGCAGTTCACACATAAGGCAAGAAAAAATCAAGAAAAATCATGATGGGCATTGTTTTCGACTTTGAACCTTGAACTTTGAACTATCCCATG